>Ga0256407_10001544_pt1 | contig 47669 bp, 49 predicted proteins | sample RumenRJG_04DNA_FD_193489 | JGI IMG/M metagenome (GOLD analysis project Ga0256407, IMG submission 193489) | Bovine rumen microbial communities from Lethbridge, Alberta, Canada - RJG_04 | ecosystem: Host-associated > Mammals > Digestive system > Stomach > Rumen | place: Canada: Alberta...
CGCCTTTTTTAGCTCACGCAGATCTCGCTGACAGCGCATAGGATGCCATCAATGAAATCCGCGTTATCCGCGTGAGAAACTTACTGCGCTTACGCTAATCGCGCTGATGTGTGGGAAAAATGCCATAATGGATTTCACACAGACAGCACAGGTGCTGCATCCCCAAAATCGGCATAATCGGCGTGAGAAATAAGTTGCGACAGCAACCCATGTACTGTTGCCCCGGTACAGACGCATCCACAGGGTTTATCGGGTGCGCCGCAAAAGAGGAGGTGTTTGGAAGTCCAGAAGTTTATTAGAAGTCCGGAAGTCCGGAAGTATATTAGAAGTCTAGAAGTCCGGAAGTATATTAGAAGTCCAGAAGTCCGGAAGTCCAGAAGTCCAGTCATTACAATAAGCTGAGATTTGAGTTGGAAGTCCAGTCATTACAATAAGCTGAGATTTGAGTTGGAAGTCCAGAAGGAAGAAGTCCCGAAGTCCGGTCATTACAATAAGCAGCGTAGGAGCGCCGGCATTCCTGCCGACGAAGCAACCAGTGTAGTGGCCGGTCTTGTGCCGGCCACCAGCCACCTATACGGCATCCATTTGCGATAGCTATGGTATCGCGGTGCGATAGCTATGGTATCGCGGTGCGATAGCTATGGTATCGCGGTGCGATAGCTATGGTATGACGGTGCGATAGCTATGGTATCGCGATGCGGCCGGCACAAGACCGGCCACACTGGCTGACAATAGCGACTACACTGGCTGCTTATTGTAATGACTGGACTTCCGGACTTCCAAACTTCTGGACTTCTAAAAAGCTCCTCTTTTCTCACTTCTCCCTCATTTGCGGTAATGTTTGCGGTAATGTTGCGGTAATATTGGACGGTTTCGCAAGCACTAAGACGCTTGATAATCAATAGATTAATGAAGTGCGGTAATTGCGGTAATAGGAAAACCATAAAAATTGGAGAGCAATCGTGCCACATTGGCTTCCGCAGAGGCTATCTTTGCATATCCGCTGAGACCATCAACGCGTACCCGCTAAAGCCTTCATCGCATATCCGCAGCAGCGGCCCAAGATGGAGGGCAGCCGGAGGGTGAACGAACTGTTCGGTGCCTTCCTGCAACTGGTCAACGAGCATTATCAGGAGTCGCGCGACGTGGCGTACTATGCCGGTCAACTCAATATCTCGACCAAGTATCTGGCGCAGATTGTCAACAAGATTTCAACGACGACAGCTTCTTCTGCCGCTACTTCAAGCTCCACACCGGCCTCACCCCACAACAATACCGCAAGAAGATGACGGGCGGATAGCCAGCCCATGCGATGCACAGCATCGACCGCAGCCGGTGGGAACACAAGAGCAATTCACAAAGAAGGTTAAAGGCTTATTATTTTCCGTTGGAAATTTTGCGGTTTGATAATTATGTCATATCTTTGCAACGATTTCCAACGGAAACCATTATGAATAGAACTTTAACATTAATCGCTGCCATGCTGCTGCTCCTGTCCAGTTGCAACGGCTCCAATAAGGCCCAGACCAAACAGGCGCAGACAGCCACACAGCAGCAACAGAAAAAAGGAGACCACAAAATGAACGTAAAAGAATTGACCCTCGACGAGTTCAAGAAGAAAGTGATGAACACCGACCTCCACCCCGACACATGGGTGTTTGAGGGCGAGCGCCCCGCGCTGATTGACTTCTACGCCACCTGGTGCGGACCGTGCAAGATGACGGCGCCCCGCGTGGAGCAGATTGCCGAGAAATACAGCGGCAAGATCGATGTGTATAAGGTGGATGTGGATAAGGAGCAGGAGCTGGCCGCAATGTTCGGCATTCAGTCGATTCCCTCACTGCTGTTCATTCCGATGAAGGGGCAGCCACAGATGAGCGTTGGCGCCATGTCGCTGGCCGACTTAGACAGTGCCGTAGTCAGCCTGCTGAAATAACAAAGAAGCATGGAAGACTTTTGTATTTGCGGCATCAGGCGCATCTACAAGGCCATTGCCCAGTTTGAGGTTCAGCTTCAGACCGTTCTGGGGCTGAACCTCAACGAGGCGATGCTGCTGTGCCTGCTGTCGGATAAAGACCATCTGTCGGCGGGCGAGATTGCCGACGCGATGATGCTCACGCGATCCAACGCCTCGAAGGTCATCTCGTCGCTCGAGAACGCCAGCCTCATCCGTCGTCATCTCTGCAAGGATGACGCCCGATGCATGCGCTTCAGTCTGACGAAGAATGGCGTGGAGAAGCTCAACGCCGTGCATTGCAAGAAACTGCAACTGCCCGACGAACTGCAGCAGCTCGTTGAGCAAAGAAAAGAGGCTACCGACAGTGAACAGGGATGAGCGGAGACGGGAATACGTTTATTCAGAAACCTTCCAGTCATCGATACACCGGTGCTGACGTGAGAAGTTGACACCAACCTTGATAAGCCGGCGTTGGTCGGCAGCAAAAGGCTTGGCATAGCGCATGAGATAACTAGTGAATTCCTCCTCCACTTCCTCATTCGGGAAGCCGAGCGTGTAGATTTGAAACTCCTTGTCGTAGTCCTTTATCGTCAGATAACCGCTCTGATAAATGATAGGAATGGGATTGTCGTTGATGGAATCGATAGAATTGAGCATGTCTGACGTCATCTGCTGCTGGGTGAGATCGGGCAAGTAGAACTTGTCCCGCTGCAGGAGTCTGACAAGGAATGTAGGCGTTCCGGTCTCAAACCAATAGCTGCCGAACTCACCCTTGGAGAACGTATTCAGCAGACTGAACGGATTATAAACACCGACGCTGCGCTGGTGGAAATGGTAACCGTCGTAACGCCGCTTCAGTTTTGCGCAGGTCTCCTCCACCGTCAGCTCGTTATTGTCAGCCACATAGCGTATACCCTCCTCAAAATACGCGCGCATCTCTTCCTCCGTGATGCCGCAAATAGTCTGATAGCGGGCATCCATGGAGATATCGTTGAGGTTGTTGAGGTCGTAGAAGACGCTCACTTTACCAAACTTCGTCACCCCTGTAAGGAAGGCAAAGCGGATGTAGCGGTCCTGCGACTTAAGCACCGAATAGAAAGCCTTCAACGTAGCACGATACGCATCCTGAAGATCATCGTTGTCGATGGCTTGCAGCAAAGGTTTATCATATTCGTCAACAAGGATAACGACAGGCAAGCCAGTCTTCTTATACGCTTTTTCTATGACAGAGGCAAACCGTAAAGACAAAGCAATGCCGTCTTATCAACATAGACATAGCCATTGCTGCGAAGGCTCTCAAAGCTCTGTATTCCTATGGGGTACTTCATTGCTTGTATCTTTAAATGAATGACTTACTTTGCAAAGCTACACAAAATAATTCGACGAGGCAAGGCTCCGGCCTAAAAAAATCAACTCCCCCAATGCGACATTCCTTGTCTTTAATCGAAGAGGAGACGGCCGGAACACAAGCCCATCGTCGGAACTATCCGCGCAAGTTGGCGGCAAGCTGGTCCTTCCATCGCCCGTAGGCAGCCTGATACTCGGCGCGATGAGCCTCATCGGGTGTAATGGTCTGCAGCAGACGCAACGAGGCGAAAGCCTCATCGTGGTCCTTATAAATGCCGCAGCCAATGCCGGCGCCCTTGGCGGCACCCACGCTACCGTCGGTGTCGTAGAGATTGATGGTTGCTCCACTGACGCCAGCCAGCGTGTCGCGGAATAGCGGCGAAAGGAACATGTTGGCCTTACCGGCGTGGATGCGATGAATATCCATACCCATCTGACCCATAATCTCCATGCCATAGCAGAACGAGAACACGATGCCCTCCTGAGCGGCTCGCAACAGATGACTGCGGTTGTGCTTATTGAAGTTAACGCCGTGGATGGAGCACCCCATCTCCTTATTCTCCAAGATGCGCTCGGCGCCATTGCCGAACGGAATGACCACCACGCCGTCGCTGCCGATAGGCGCCTCAGCGGCGATATCGTTCATCTCGGCGTAACCCACCTCAGGCGCCACATTGCGGTGCATCCACGCATTGAGGATGCCGGTGCCATTGATGCAAAGCAGCACGCCGAGGCGCTCCTGCTGTTTTGTGTAGTTGACATGCGCGAAGACGTTGACGCGGCTCTTCGTATCGTAGGCCGGCTCGCCCAACACACCGTAAACCACACCCGACGTGCCCGCGGTGGAGGCGATTTCACCAGGATTGAATACGTTGAGCGACAGTGCATTATTGGGCTGGTCACCAGCGCGATAGCTGACGGGCGTACCTGCCTGCAGTCCCATCTCCTTGGCCGCAGCCGCAATAAGGCGGCCCTGGTCACCGAAGGTGGGAACGACACGCGGCAACAGCTCCTGGGGGATGCCGTAATAGTCGAGCAGCTTGCCAGCCACCTGCTGGGCTTTGAAATCCCACAGTGTACCCTCAGACAGACCACTGACCGTGGTGCAAGCCTCACCGGTAAGGCGCATGGCAATATAGTCACCCGGCAGCATCACCTTGTCAATCCGACTGAAAAGCTCCGGTTCATTATCCTTCACCCATGCGAGCTTTGCCGCGGTGAAGTTGCCCGGCGAATTGAGCAGATGACCCATACACCAGTCGCTGCTCAATGCGGCGAAGGCGCGGTTACCCTCCTCCACGGCGCGGGAGTCGCACCAGATAATCGAAGGGCGTAGCGGCTGCTGGTTCTTATCAACACATACCAAACCATGCATCTGATAGGAGATGCCGACGGCTTTCACTTCATCGGGCTTGGCGCCGGTCTCAGCCATGACCTGCGCCACAGACTGCTTGGCGTAGTTCCACCACGACTCCGGGTCTTGCTCGGCCCAGCCTTTGCGCGGAGCGGCAATGGGAGCCTCATGTTTAGGGAAGAAAGCTGACGCGGCGGCTTGGCCGTTATCAACGTCAACCAGCGATGCCTTAACTGAACTGCTGCCAACGTCAAGGCCTAAGAGATAGTTGTGACTCATATTAAGTTTCTTTTGAGATTACTTTGTACAAAAGTAATAAAAAGAACGGAGCCGCAAAAACTATTGGCCAGAAAAAACTTATTCGTGCATCCGATTGATGATCCACCAGCCAGCCACTACCTGCAGCAACAGACCAGGCCAGCCCAACTGCCAGTCCTGCAACGGAGCGGCAAGGTTGCCCGTGAGCAGGGCCTCAATGCCACCGCCGATAAGCTGATAAGCCACCACGACGGCAAACAGCAACGGCAGCGTGGCGCGCTGGAAACGATGGGCAACGAAGGCTGCGACAAAGGTGAGCGTCACCGACTTAGCCAGCAGCACCGGCAAGACGGCGGCCGCAGGCATGCCGAACAATGCATGGTTGACCAACGGCGAGGCCAGAGCGATGAGCAGCCCCACACGCCAGCCATACTTGTAGGCGCCGATGAGGGTGAAGAAATAGATGGGCAGGAAGATGAAGCCACCCTGGGGAATGAGGTGGCACAACTGCGGCAAAAGGATGTTGCCAATGGTGAACAACGCCGCCAAGCGCCACGTACGCAGCTGGTCAAAGCGCAGGTTATAAACTAATGTTGTTTGCATAATGTATTCTCGTCTCTTATTTGTTTCATTTTGTTGAAATGAGCGCGCAGCGTGGCCACCACTTCCTCGGCGGTCTGACAAGGGCCGACAATCTTCTCCAGCGGACAGCGGTCGTCGCCCTTGGCAATGACGATGTGGTCGACCAACTGCCCGAAGCTGTAGCTGATGCCGGCACCGTCGAGCAGCGGCAGGGCGAGGCGACTCATCACCTCGGCATAGATCTGCCTCACGCCACCAACCACCATCATGCCCGCGGCAGCCTTACCCACAACCTTGTCGGCCAGTTCAGCCCCACGCAGCGTCGCCGGTGCATGGTCGAGAAGGTCCTCGAGGTCGCGCACGCCTTGCTTATGATAGAGGGTCACATTGCCCGCAGCGTCTCTGACGACCAGCGAGCAATGCTCACGCCTTAACAGTCTGACCAAGGTCTCCACGCTTCAATTGCTCCATAAAGTCAGACAACCGCGACATCTCCATCGGTATCTGGATGTTCTGCGGACAATGGGGAACGCAATGCCCGCAGCCTATGCAATGGTCGGGCTGACGCTCACGGTCGACCACACGGTCAAGGCCGATGAGATACTGTCGGCGGTAGCGGGCGTAGTCGGGACTCTTGGCATTGCGTGGCAGCGAACCCTCGTTGATGCATTTGTTGTAATGCATGAAGTTGGCCGGAATGTCCACGCCATAGGGGCACGGCATGCAGTATTTACAGTCGTTGCAGGGGATAGTCTTCAGGTTGTATATCTCCTTGGCAATGCCATAGAGCATCTTCTCCTCGTCGGCGGTAAGCGGCTTCAACGGACAGTAGTTGAGGAGGTTGTCCTTGAGGTGTTCCATATAGGTCATGCCGCTGAGCACAGTCAATACGCCCTTCGGTGTACCCGCATAGCGAAAAGCCCACGAGGCGACGCTGCGCTGCGGCTCACGCTGTTTGAGCTTACTGATGAGGTACTGCGGAATATTGGCCAACCGGCCTCCCAACAGCGGTTCCATGATGACGGCGGGAATGCCGCGCTTCTGCAATTCGCCGTAGAGCACGCGCGCGTCGGTATTGAAATCGTTAATCTCATTGGCGTAATCCCAGTCGAGGTAGTTGAGCTCAATCTGGCAGAAGTCCCAATGATACTGCTCGTGGTGTTCCATGAGCCATTGAAATGCCTCATAGTCTCCATGAAAAGAGAAGCCAAGATTGCGTATGCGGCCAGCCTTGCGCTCGCCGACGAGGTAGTCGATGATGCCGTTGTCGACGTAGCGCGACTTGAACTGATCGAAGCCGCCCATGCCCACGCCGTGGAGCAGGTAGTAATCGATGTAGTCGGTCTGCAACTGCTTCAGCGACTCATGATACATTTCGATGCTGGCCTCGCGGCTCCATGTCTCCTCATTGAAGTTGCTGAGCTTCGTTGCGATGAAATAGCTCTTGCGCGGATAGCGCTTCAGGGCGATGCCCGTGGCCCGTTCCGACTGACCCTGGCAATAGGCTGGTGACGTGTCGTAATAGTTCACGCCATGGGCATAGGCGTAGTCCACGAGCTTATTGATCTGCTTCTGGTCGAGCTGCGCATCCTTATCCTCACGACCCGACTTACCCCCAATGGTCGGCAGGCGCATCATGCCGTAGCCGAGGAGCGACACGCGGTCCTTAGTCGTCGGATTGACGCGGTAAGTCATCTTGCCCTTCGGCGGCTCCACCTGACTGCTGTACGCATCATCGGCACCGTCATTCTTCACCTTGCAGCCTGCCAGCGCGGCGGCCGTAACCATCGAACCCGCAGTGACCGATTTGAGGAATGTTCGTCTGTTGATATTCTTAGCCATAGTCGTAGTTTTCAAATGGTTTTATGCACTTCGTGTCCTTCCACATGAATGGCCGAGAAAGGCCGTGCAGGGCACACGTATTCACACTCTCCGCAACCGATGCAACGCGCTTCATTAACGGCCGGTACAAAGGGCGACGTATCGTCGTTGGGATCGAGCGGCATCATCTCGATGGCACCGGCAGGACAATGGCGCGCGCAGTTGCCGCACTCCACCTTGTCGGTCAGCACCACGCAGTTCTGCTTAATCCATACGGCGTGGCCAATCTGCGTACTCGACTTCTCTGCCCTCGTGATGGGTTTGATGGCACCCGTCGGACAGACCTCGGAGCAGCGCGTACACTCGGGGCGGCAGGCACCGCGCTCGAAGCTCATCGTGGGTTGCATCAATTTATCCAACTCGGTCGACGGGCGCAGCACACCGTTGGGGCACTCGGCCACGCAGAGCTGACAAGCCGTACAGTGTTCGGCGAAATTGTCGGCGCTCCACGAGCCCGGCGGCGTCAGTGGCGTATGACGTTTCGGCTCCACCTTCTTCTCGAGTGTGGCCAGTCCGCCATCCACCTTCTTTGACTTCTGCGCGAGAGCCGCAGCACTTGTGGCCAAAGCTGCACCAACGAGGAAAGCACGGCGACTGCCGTCAACCGACTGTGCGTCGCCCATCGGCTTTGTTGTCTCTGCCTTCGGCTCGGATGCTTTTGCCTGAGGCTTTGTCGTTTCTGCCTGAGGCATAGACGCCTCAGCACGAGTCCGTTTCCGGTGTCCATACGTCAGCGCTGCAAACTCGCATTGCACAAGGCAGTCGCCGCAAGCCACGCAACGGGAGTAATCCACGGTGTGGGTCTTATAGTCGATGCATGCGGCCTTGCAGTTGCGTGAGCATTTGCTGCACTGCCTGCATTTGCTCTCGTCGAAATGGATTTTCAGCCACGAAAAGCGCGACAGAAAGCTCAGCACCGTTCCCACAGGGCAAATGGCGTTGCACCAAGTGCGGCCGTTGCGCCAGGCCAACAGGCCGATGACGAAGAGCGTGGCAAGGGCGATGAAGAACGTGGGCAACGAGCGAATCCAAAGATCAGTATGATAAAAGGTATAGCTGTCACAAGCCTCGGCAACCGATGCCAGCACGTTGTTGCCGGCAATCCAAATGGGCTGAAGGATATTTTGCGCGATACGGCCGAAGGCAGAATAAGGGGCTACGAGTGCTGCCACTGTACCCACGCCGCCGACGAGCAGGGCCAGAAAGACGACGAGCACACCATAGCGCAGCCATTTCTTCTCCTTACTATAATTGTAGGGATTGCGCCGGCGGATACGGCCCAGTCGGGCAATGGCATCCTGCATGATGCCCAACGGGCAGATAAAAGAGCAATAGACACGGCCAAAGACAAGCGTCAGCACGACTACGACAGCCACGGCTGCGACATTGAGGGCCAGCACCGCAGGCAACAGCTGTGTCTTGGCCATCCAGCCTGTGATACCGTGCATCGTACCCGTAAAGTCAAGAAACAGCAGCGTTGTGCCAATGATAAAAAACGAGGCCAGCACGACGCGCGTCTGCCGGAGATGGAGGGCCAGCGACACGCAGAGTCCCAAGGCCACAACGGCAAACAAGGCGATGCAGACCACTTGGCCAATCCATGGTAAGCCGCATTTTACCTGCATTCCTGCCACATGCGTCGGGAAAGCCCCGACCGCAAAAAAGCAAAGCAGGAAGACGGCTGCAATGAGAATGGCGTAAAGTAAAATACGATTTTTCTTCATAATGTGATTGTAAGGGATGTAATCCACTTGCAAATATAACACATTAATCGCGAAAACCATCTACCCATTTTACTTTTTTTCCAGAGTTGTTGGAAGTCCTGAGTTAATGGAAGTCCTGAGTTAATGGAAGTCCTGAAGACAGAAGTCCAGAAGTCCAGTCACTACAATAAGAAGTAGGGAGTGAGAAGGCATTGGAAGTTCGGTCTTCAGCCTTCTGGTCTTCTGGACTTCAGCCTTCTGGACTTCTTTCTTCTGGACTTCCAACTCAAATCTCAGCTTATTGTAATGACTGGACTTCCGGACTTCCGGACTTCTGGACTTCCGGACTTCTGGACTTCCATAGAGCTAATCTTCCGTCCTTCTCACAATCATTTATAGTTTACATCTGCGTCAACATCACCGTGCAGGGCATCCTCCAAATCGTTCCAGCTCTGGAAGCCGGCAAAGAGGGCCAGACGGTTCTTCGCCGCCATCGACAGTTTACGCTTGCCGGTAACCAGCTCCCAAAGTTTCTTCAGTGACGAGCCGCTGAGGTTGACATGGTGCTTCAGCAGCTTTGCCGATAGTCCCTCAAAGTCTTTGGCCAACTCGTGAGGTCCCACCTTTGATTTCTTGCCTGCTTCCTCAAACAGACATTTCAAATCACGTTTCATTTTTCTCTCATACTTAACTTAACACAGTGCAAAGTTAGTAATTATTCAAATAAATTGGTTAACTTTGCGGGTAGATTATTTAATCTAAACGAAAATGAAAGAATACGCACTTAAGTACGGATGCAATCCCAATCAGAAGCCTGCCCGCATCTACATGGAGCACGGCGAGCTTCCCGTGGAAGTTATCAACGGCCGCGCCGGCTACATCAACTTCCTTGATGCCCTAAACAGCTGGCAGTTGGTCAAGGAGCTCAAGGCCGCCACCGGCATGCCGGCCGCAGCCAGTTTCAAGCACGTCAGTCCGGCAGGTGCCGCCGTGGGCTATCCCATGAGCGACACGCTGAAGAAGATTTATTTCGTCGATGACATCGACTTCGAGCTGACGCCGCTGGCCACCGCCTACGCCCGTGCCCGCGGTACCGACCGCATGTGTTCCTACGGCGACTTCTGCGCCCTGAGCGACACCTGCGACGAGGCTACGGCACGACTCATCAAACGCGAGGTGAGCGATGGCGTCATTGCGCCCGACTACACGCCTGAGGCACTCGAAATACTGAAGTCGAAGCGCAAAGGCACTTACTGCGTCATCAAGATAGATTCCAACTACGTGCCCGACCCCATCGAGCACAAGCAGGTGTTCGGCATTACATTTGAGCAGGGCCGCAACAACGTCGACCTCAACGACCCGAAACTCTTTGAGGACATCCCCACCAAGAATAAGGAGTTCACGCCAGAGGCACTGCGCGACCTGAAGATTGCGCTCATCACCCTGAAATATACCCAAAGCAACAGCGTGTGCTATGCCAAGGACGGCCAGGCTATCGGCATCGGTGCCGGTCAGCAGAGCCGCATCCACTGCACGCGTCTGGCCGGAAGCAAGGCCGACGAATGGTGGATGAGGCAGAACCCGAAGGTGCTCAACCTGCCCTTCAAGGAGCATATCCACCGCGCCGACCGCGACAACTGCATCAACGTGTACCTCTCTGAGGAATACGAGGACATCCTGCGCGACGGTGTGTGGCAGCAGTTCTTCACCGAGAAACCCGAGCCTTTCCTGCGCAGCGAGCAGAAGGAATGGATTGCGCAGAACCGCGGCGTGGCCCTCGGCTCAGACGCTTTCTTCCCCTTCGGCGACAACATTGAGCGTGCCCACAAGAGCGGCGTGGAGTATATCGCACAGGCCGGCGGTTCCATCCGCGACGACAATGTCATTGAGACCTGCGACAAATACGGCATCGCCATGGCCTTCACTCACGTCAGACTGTTCCACCATTAATACGCATTCCCTATGGACGACTTTGAGAATATCCTTATCAACGGCATCGGCTTCAAGGGTGCCTCGAAGCCAAAGACGGATGATGGTAAGGTGAAGACAAAAGCCAAGAAAAAGAAATACATCACCGGCGCCCACGGCTCCGGCTCGGCCAAGCAAAAGGCGAAATACCGCCAGCAGCGCGCCAACCGACCGTCGCAGAGGAAGAAATAAATACCCCCCTACCCCCTCCGAAGGAGGGGGAGAAAGATACCCTATAAGTCCCTCATTTCTCGATGGAATGGGGGATTTCTGTATCTTCCTTTGTCGTTGTTGTGCTCTTTGAACCCCATCTTCCCCATAAAACCCATTAACCCCATCCGCCCCATCCGCCCCATCCGCCCTATCAACGTTAATGAAACTTAATCTCGTTGATTTTCCGCCCCATTCTCCGTTATAATGACGTAAAGCAACAACGAATGAACCAAAAAGAATTTGAAGCCACCGTGAAGAGCGCCCGTCAGGCTGCCCTCAACGTCTGCCACAGCTATGGCATGGACGAGGACCACTCGGAAGATATTGCGCAAGACACGATGCTCAAGCTTTGGACGATACACCAGAAACTGCCAGCTGACAAGCCTGTTGAGGGTCTGGCGGCAGTGGTATCGCGCCATTTGGTTATTGACCTGTTGCGGCAACAACGGAAGACAGTGCCTATCGACACCCAGCAACTTATAGCCGACACACGCATTCTGCCCGATGCGCGGGCAGAGATAGCCGACAACGAGGCATGGCTGGAGAAGCGAATGCAGTCGTTGCCCTCGACCGAATATCAGGTGCTCCACCTGAGGCAAGTAGAGGGAAAAGACAACGATGAGATAGCGAGGTTACTGGGCGTCAGCCCTAATTCCGTCGCCACACTGCTCTCACGAGCAAGAAAACGATTGCTTAACGATATGAAGAGGAGGATGAGACAATGAAGAATGAACATATCAACCAATTAATCAACCGCTACATGCAAGGTCTAACGACCTTGGATGAGGAGCAGGAACTGGCGCAATGGTTCCGCTCGCACGAGGTTGATGACGACTGGAAGCCTTACCAGCAGATGTTCGCTTGGTTTGACGCAGGGATGCCTCCTCAGGACGGATTGCTGCAGGATGCGCAGAAGGATGAAAAACCTGATGCCGAAGCCGAGCAAGCGAAGCGCACAGAGCCTGCGCAAAGGCTAACCTTCAAAGTCCGCTTCCGTCGGCTCTTATGGACTGGCATTGCCGCAGCCGCCGTCGTTGCCGTGGTGTGGATAGTTTGGCCCAAGCAACAGGTTTCGGGTGTAGCAGGGCAGTCTCCATTGGCGCAGACCGACCGCACACCGCAGAACCGACCGCAGACGAAAGAAGCACCCGACACCACCTTCCAAAGTGAGGTGCAGTCCACAAAGAAAGACTCGCTGAAGAAAAAGCCTGCAGCGAAGAGCCGATATCGCGAATACCGCCGTTTCCACCAGTCTATGGTAACCACTGACAACCTGCTGGCGGGAGCTGCAACCGACTCCATCATGCAGGCCGGACAAGACGAGATTGCGGATGAGATGATGCGCCGGCAGCTGGCCTCTATCCTCATTGACCAAAAGGTGAACAACATCGTCAACTATCAACAGTACTGTCTCGACAAAGCGCTCTATGAAAAGGAGCAGGAAGAAGAGACTGAGATAACATATTGATTTATAATAGAAAACAATAATATCCAAGCACTATGAAACAAGTGAATTTAATGTTTCTCACTTGCCTGTTGGTCCTGATTCCTTCCGTAGGTAAGGCCCAGAGCGCAGTACAGCAGGCAATGGACAACTTCGTAACGTTGCCAAACAAAGACAAAACCATCTCGATTGACAAAACGACGGAGACCGACACCACCGGCGGCAGACATGCGTTTGCTTACTGCTGCTACACCTTCTCTTTGAAGAAGAAAGCCAAGGCCGAACTCAAGCCGCTTATCGATGCTTTCAACAACGAGATTGACAACGCCTATACTGTCTTTACAAAGTCTGACAAAGATATATCATCAAACAAAATCGTCATCGACTTGGACAGTTTCCGCAATAATATTGAGTTCGGTGGAATCAGTTGGAAGAACTACCAGGTATTACTCTTCCACGACACCGAGAGACCGGCATACCGCTATGCCTACGCGCTGGTTTATTGGAAAGAATGGCACAACATCACCACTGGCCGCCTGTATAAGATTTACTCCAGGGACCCCAAAAAAACTAACACCATGGGCAGCAATGCAGGCCGGCTGGGAAGCATAACCATCATACCCAACCGATTCACAATGCCCGACAGCACCGCTTTCTCAAGCAACTACCGCGAGCTGCAGAAGCGAATGAATGAGATGAACCATCGCATGGGGGAGCTGAACAGTCGCATGGCCCAATTGAGCAAAGATCCCATAAAGAACAGCAAACGTATGAACCAACTGGGTGCAGAGATGAACGCCCTTGGCGACAGTATAAACATGTTGGGCAACCAGATGATGAAAGAGAATTACGCTAACATGAACCTGCTGTTGGACAACGCCCTCACTGACAGCGTCGGCAATCAGAGCAGCGCCATGCTGGTCAGACAGTTCGGTACCTATTACGATCTTTACCAAAACGCGCTGGCAAAACACAAGGACGATGCCTACATCGCCGGTCTTCTCGATAAGATCTATAAGTTGTGCGACAAGAAAAGTTTGCTGAAAGGCCATCCTGATATCGTCGAAGCATGGAGAGAAAGTCTGACTGATCTCCAGCAAAAGGAAACCAATGCCTATCGCAGGCGCATCCTAAAGGTAGCCATTCAGAACCTGATGAAATAGGGGCGAAAGGGGTGGACATCAACGACATGCCCGCCACCCCTACTTCACCGAACCGCCCCCCTACTTCACCGAGCCGTTGCGGCTCAGCGTGAGTACCTTGGCGCGGAGCTGATGATTGGTGTGGTCGAAGAGCAGGTTGGGATTGATGGCTCTGCCTTTGAAGCGCACCTCAAAATGCAGGTGTGCCGTGGTGGCCCGGCCCGTGCGGCCCGTCAGACCGATGACCTGGCCGGCCTTGACCTTGTCGCCCTTTTTCACGAAGTTGCGCGACTGGTGGCTGTAGCATGTGGAGAAACCGTAGGCGTGCCGGATGACAATGTAGTTGCCGTAGCCGAAATAAGGCCCCGACTGGGTGACGACACCGTCAAACGCGGCCACAATCTCGTCGTTGGGCCTCGTCTTGATATCCACACCGGCATGACCGCGACCGCCACGTCCGCCAAAGGGACTGATGACATGGGCACCGGCAAGAGGATAAGCCCAATGCTCCTTGGAGATGCCCTGCAGGTCGAGCTGGAAGGTCAGGTTCTTCGTCAGCGGGTCTTCCTTCACATCGTCAGGGTCGAGTGAGTTGTTTCGCTTCTCCTCCTCACCCACGACCGACACGCGCACGTAATTGCCGTTTTTGCGGCACTGTATGGTTTGCTTGCGCAGGCGATGGCTGTTGATCTCAAGGATGGTGGTCGGATTGATGCGGCCACCATTAATCATAATAGAGAACAGGCAGTACGTACGGCCCCCGGAGCCGCCAATGGTCGCTATCTTCTGACCGGCCTGCACACGCTGACCCACCTTCACGTGGTTCTGCGCATTGAAACCATAAACGGTCTCCAAACCGTTGTCGTGGCGGATAATCACTACATTACCGAATTGCGGCGTATGGCGCGACATGCGGACGTAACCGTCGAACATGGCGAGTACAATATCGCCTTTGGCCGAAGTAATCTCAAGATTCTGGTCATCAATGAGCTTAGCCTTACCCACAGGCAAGGGAAAGGAGTATTCTTTGGCCGCAAGAATGCGGAAATTAATATCGAAGGTATTGCTGCGGTCGAAGAGGCCCGGCGTCGGAACACTGATGACCGACTGTTCGATCGGCGTGAACGTCTTGGTCTGACCATAAGCCGAGGCCGCCAACAATATACATAGGAGAAAAGAGAATAAGTTCTTAGTCATAATCAGGGGTTTGAGTGGGTCATGCCTTCAGGTCAGCATGATGCCCGTGAAAATCCTGCCCGAAGCGGTACCTAACCGTCGGGCCGAGAAGTAGTCATCCACATGGTCATAAGTGCAGATGCCGGTCATTTGGATGGCTTGCTGAGGCACGCCGACGCATTCGAGCTGCAGCCGATTGCATAGCGGCAAGTCGATGTGCCACTTGGCATAACGGCGCGCGATGAGACGCATGTTGAAGTCCTGCGCCTTGAATGCCTCATACACCTCGTCGCCTACCTCAAAGTTTTTCAGTGAGATGCCCGGCCCGATGACCGCGATCACATCGGCCGAACGAGTGCCGAAAGCACATTCCATGTGGTGAAAGACCTTCTCCACAATGCGCTGTACAGTTCCTCGCCAGCCAGCATGTACAGCGGCTGCAGCATTGTTAACCTTATCATAAAGCAGCACGGGGATGCAGTCGGCCGTCGAGACACCGATGCACACGCCACGCTCAGCGGTCATCACTGCGTCGACTCCTTCCAATTGCGTGGTCTGCTGAACCTTGCCCAAACGCAGAAAGTCCGCATCAATAACACGGCAGGTCACGCCATGCACCTGATGGGGCAGAAAGATTTCGTTGGGCTGGATATGTAATGCGTCGGCCACAATGCGGCGGTTCTCAGCCACTGCAGCCGGTGCATCGCCGCAATAAGGATTGATGTTAAACGTACCGAACAGTCCCTCACTTACACCACCATGGCGCGTCGTGGAAAATGCCTTGACGCGACCAGGCAATTTATAGTAATGAAGCAGTTCGTTCATTGGTCATCCTCCTCCGGGTCAAAGACCTCGTAGTCGTCGAGGTCGTCGGCTTCCTCGTCATCGTCAGCATCCTCGATGCTGTCGTCGTCGAGCATCTCAATCTCGTCGGTGCCCTCATCGTGGAGCTCGGCCTGGAAGGTGTTCATATCCTTGTCGCGGTGAACCAAGGTGTCGGTGCTGGTAATCTCCTGCAGTTTATTGCTCTCGCTGTTGAGTTCATGCCACAGCACATCCTTCAGTTCGTCGAGACCGAAGCCAGTCACGGCAGAGATGAACACGACCGGCAGGTCGTCGGGCAACTCTTCCTTGAGCATCTCGATGAGCTCCTCGTCGAGCAGGTCACATTTGGTCACGGCCAGGACGCGATGCTTGTCGAGCAACTCAGGGTTGAACTTCTGCAGTTCGCCCAACAGCACCTCGTAGTCGTGCTTGATGTCGGTGGTGTCGCCGGGAACCATGAAGAGCAACAGCGAGTTGCGCTCAATATGTCGGAGGAAGCGCAGTCCGAGGCCCTTACCCTCGCTGGCGCCCTCGATGATGCCGGGGATGTCGGCCATGACAAACGACTGGTTGTCGCGATAGCTGACGATGCCTAACGACGGCTCCAACGTGGTAAAGGGATAATTGGCTATCTTCGGCTTAGCGCTCGACAGGGCCGAGAGCAGCGTCGACTTACCCGCATTGGGGAAGCCGACCAAGCCGACGTCGGCCAGGAGCTTCAGCTCGAGGATGACGGTCATCTCCTGCGCCGGCTCACCGGGTTGGGCGAAGCGGGGCGCCTGACGGGTCGCCGTGCGGAACTGGAAGTTGCCAAGTCCGCCGCGGCCGCCCTTGAGCAGCACCACTTCCTGACCGTCGTAAGTGATGTCGCAGACGTATTTTCCGGTCTCCGCATCATAGACCACCGTACCGCACGGCACGTCGATGTAGGCGTTCTTGCCGTCGGTGCCGTGGCACTTGTCGCGGCCGCCGTTGCCGCCATGCTCGGCGAAGACATGCTTCTGATACTTCAGGTGAAGCAACGTCCAGTAGTTGTGGTTGCCCCTGAGAATGACGCTGCCGCCGTCGCCGCCGTCGCCGCCGTCAGGACCGCCGTTGGGTTGATACTTGACATGCCTGAGGTGCATGCTGCCACGGCCGCCCTTACCCGAGCGACAGACAATGCGTACGTAGTCTATGAAATTGGATTCCATGAATTAATTCGAATAATCTTGATTAAAGGCTGTCGATGACCTTGCAGATGTCGCCGAAGATGCGGTCGAGCTCGCCGAGGCCATTGATGTGGTAATGGATGCCTTCCTTGGTGTACCACTCGATGAGCGGAGCAGTCTGGTTGTGGTAGACGTCGAGGCGCTTCTTGATGGTCTCGGCGTTGTCGTCGGAGCGGCCGCTTTCCTTACCGCGCTTGATGAGGCGGGTCATCAGCTCGTTCTCGGGGACGTCGAGCTCAATCATGGCTGCCACCTTGTGACCGCGGTCGGCCAGCATCTTCTTCAGAGCCTCAGCCTGCGGAATGGTGCGGGGGAAGCCGTCGAAGATGACGCCCTTGTGGTCGGGGCCGAAGCTGTCGTAGACATCGGCGAGGATGCTCACCATCAGGTCATCGGGGATGAGCTGGCCGTTGTCGATATACGACTTGGCCGTCTTGCCCAGCTCCGTGCCCTTCTTAATCTGGTCGCGCAGCACGTCGCCAGTCGAAATGTGGCCAAAGCCATACTTCGCAATCATCTTCTCACTCTGTGTACCCTTGCCTGAGCCCGGGGCACCGAAAATAACAATGTTCTTCATTTTTGATTTGATGTTTGAAGAGGACCGACACACATGACCCTACTCGTCTTGCCGGCGGCACGGTGCGGAAAGACCTCTTCGTGATGTTGATGTTTATGTTGTGGATGCCCGTCGCGGGCAATCCATTAATTTATTCTTCTACGAGCGTGTAGATGTCGCGCAGGTTGCGCCCCTGCTGGTCATAGTCGAGGCCATAGCCCACGATGAAGTCGTTGGGGATTTCCATCGCCGGATACTCGATGTTGAGGTTGACCTTCAGCTTGCCGGGTTTGACCAGCAGCGTGCAGATATGCAGCGAGGCCGGCTCACGTGTGCCAAGACTCTCGAGCATGTGCTTCATGGTGTAGCCCGTGTCAACGATGTCCTCCACAATCACCACATGGCGGTCTTTGAGACTCTCGTTGATGCCCACCACCTCCTTCACCTTACCGGTGGTCGTCGTGCCTTGATAAGAAGCCAGCTTGACAAAGGAAATTTCGCAAGGAATAGTAATGTTACGCATCAGGTCGGCTGCAAACATAAACGACCCGTTAAGCACCGCCAGGAACAACGGATTCTTACCCGCCATATCATGGTTAAGCTTCTCGGCCACAGCCTTTACGCGTTGTTGGATCTCCTCCTCGGTGATGAACGTCCGGAAGGACTTATCCTTTACCTTGACAATACTCATAGTGCACTAATTTTAAATGAATAGTGCAAAATTACGAAAAAGAATTGAAACTTTCCCTTTCTTTTCCGTATCTTTGCACGTATAAGCGCATTATCTTAGAAGACATGAAGATTTTCACAGCGTCACAGCTCCATGAGCTGGACAAATATACCATTGAACACGAGCCGGTAAAGAGCATTGACCTGATGGAGCGCGCCGCAAAGGCGCTCACGGGCGCCATCATGGAGGAATGGACCGACCGTACACCTGTCGTCATCTTTGCCGGACCAGGCAACAACGGTGGCGACGCACTGGCTGTGGCACGACTGCTGGCCAATGCCGGCTACACCGTCAGCGTTTACCTTTTCAACATCCACAACGAACTGTCGCCCGACTGCGCCACCAACAAGCAGCGGCTCATCGACTGCCGCAAGGTGCAGTTCACCGAAATCACGATGAACTTCGACCCACCAGAGCTGAAGCCCGACACGCTGGTCGTCGACGGCTTATTCGGCACTGGACTCAACAAGCCGCTGATGAGCGGTTTCGCCTCATTGGTGAAATACGTCAACCAGAGTCCGGCCAAGGTGGTGAGCATCGACATCCCGTCGGGACTGTTCTGCGAGGACAACAGTTTCAACATCGCCTCACACATCATACGCGCCGACCTCACGCTGACCATCCAGCAGAAGAAGTTGGCCATGCTCCTTCCCGACTGCCAGCAGTTCACGGGCCGCATCAAGATCATCGATATCCGGTTGAGCCCCGAATACATCAATGAGACGAATACGCAGTTCCGCATTCTCGAGGAGAACGACTTGCTCCCACGTCTGCTGCCACGCGACGACTTCGCCCATAAGGGTTCGATGGGGCATGCCCTGCTCATCGCAGGCAGCTACGGCATGGCGGGCGCCGCCGTATTGGCCACCCGCGCCTGCCTCCGAAGTGGCGTAGGCAAGGTGACCGTGCATACGCCGAAGCGCAACTACGACATCATGCAGACCAGCGTGCCTGAGGCCGTGCTGCAGATGGACCACGACGAGACCATGCTCTCAGAAAGCGTCGACAGCGATGACTTCGACGCCGTAGGCATCGGACCGGGGCTCGGCCGCAACGAGAACACCGCCATTGCCGTCATCGGTCAGGTGAGGCGCTCGAAGTGTCCGGTGGTGCTGGACGCCGACGCACTCAATATCCTCGCCGACCATCAGGCATGGCTCCAGCAGCTGCCCGGCGGCGTCATCCTCACTCCCCACCCCAAGGAGTTTGACCGGCTGATGGGCAGTCCGAGTGGCAGTTGCTATGAACGGCTGTCGCGTGCCCGCCAACTGTCGGAGCATCTGCAGTGCTACATCATCGTGAAAGGCCACTACTCCGCCCTCTGCTGCCCCGACGGTCAGGTTATCTTCAACCCCACGGGCAATAGCGGCATGGCGACAGCCGGCAGCGGCGACGTGCTGACGGGCATCATCACCGCCCTACTGGCACGCGGATACAACCGCGCCACAGCCTGCGCACTGGGCATGTACCTGCACGGCTTGGCCGGCGACCTGGCTGCGAAAGAGGTGGGAAAGGAAAGCCTCGTGGCCGGCGACATCATCCGCTTTCTGCCAAAGGCATTTATGAGACTCGAAGACTAAATCAAAACAAAACTATGAATAACAAGCATATCCTACAAGCCCTGTGTCTGCTGATGGCGCCCATGGCCATGCAGGCGCAAAGCCAAAGCATCGAAGGCACCAGCTATTACCTGCCCATGAACGGCATGCGCTTCACCGTCAAGGTGGAGAAGACGCAATACACACCCGGCCGTCTCTGCCAATACACCGAGCGCTTTATGAAACAGTCGGTGACGCAACAGCCTTCGACGACCTACCGCATCATCGGCATCGCAATGGACCCCATCGCCAAGCCCGACGCCAGCAAGCGCTTCGAGATTATCATGGATAAGAAGCACGCCATCAGCAACATCGTGACGTCGAACGCCCAACAGCTGTTGGCCATCAACGCCAAAGCCACGGAGGCTACCTTCCCCGTGCGTAGCTTCAAGCCCGCACCACGGCCCAAAGCCCTCAACCCCAACGACTTCATGACGGAGGACATCCTCAATGCGGGCAGTACGGCGAAGATGGCTGAACTCACGGCCAAGGAGATTTACGATATACGCGACAGTCGTAACCAACTGAGTCGCGGCGAGGCCGACAACCTGCCGAAAGACGGTGCACAACTCAAGCTGATGTATGAGAACATGAACCGCCAGGAGCAGGCGCTCTCGCAACTGTTCTACGGTACTACGACGAAGGACACCACATGGACCTCGCTCGACTGCTACCCCACCAAAGAAGGGCGCAGCGTGCTCTTCCGCTTCTCGAAACACTTCGGCTTAGTCGACAGCAATGACCTGAGCGGTACACCTTATTATATTACGGTCACCGATCTGCACACCGTTGCGCAGCCTCAGCTCACAGAGGAAGAGAAGAAGAAGGAGGATAAGAACGACATCGGTCTGCGCGTCAGCAAGCCGAGTAAGATCAGCGTTGTCGTCAGTGGCGGCAACGACGACCAAACGCTGGGAAAATACGAAATGAATGCGGCTCAGTTCGGATTCGTCGAGTCGTTGAGCGGCGAGCTGTTCGGCAAGAAACAGACATCTCAGATCCTCCTCGACCCGCTCACCGGCAGCGTAAAGGAGATCAAGGCGCTGGCGGTGGAGTGATATTGGAAGTCCGGAAATTCAGAAGTCCGGAAGTCCAGAAGTCCAGTCATTAGGCACAGCCGATAAAGTCCGTGGAGATGTACGCCACCGGTGACAGTGTAGTGGCCGGTCTGGTGCCGGCCACCAGCCGCCGGTGTTGCGGGCGTGTCTCCATCTGCGAGATTAGCGTAAGCGCATCCGCCTTTTTAGCTCACGCAGATTTCGCCGACAGCTCAGAGACTGGCATCGGTAAAATCTGCGTTATCTGCGTGAGAACCTGTACTGCGCTTACGCTAATCGCGCTGATGTGTGGGAAAAATGCCATACCAAGGGTTGGTGGCCGGCACCAGGCCGGCCACTACACTGCTACCAAGGTTGCATACCTCCACGGACTCTATCCGCTGCGCCAGTCATTACAGTGGTGGAAGTCTGGAAGTCCGGGAGTCAGAAGTCCGGGAGTCAAGAAGGCCGGGAATTAAGAAGTCCGGAAGTCCAGAAGTCCAGTCATTACAATGAGCCTACTCGATAGGTATCTTATCGAGCAGCCATAGTTTTGGTATCGCAACTCAATAGCTATGGTATCGCAATGCATGAAAAAAACCATCCCTGTACGAAGCAAGGATGGCTTTATTATGTATAGTCGTAACCCCACAAGTGGGGGATTGCGATTAGTCGAGGTTGGCGAGCTTATTGTCAGAGCCCAGCACGTCAGTGATCTTGTGCTCGTACATCTCAGTCATGTAAGCGCGAGCCACCTTACCGTACTGACGAGGATCGAAGTACTCAGGATGGTTAGCCAGCGTCTCACGAACACCAGCAGTGTAAGCCAGACGAGAGTCAGAGTCGATGTTGATCTTGCAGACAGCGCTCTTGGCAGCCTCACGGAGCTGCTCCTCGGGGATACCTACTGCGTCAGGCAGCTTGCCGCCGTACTTGTTGATGATGTCGACATACTTCTGAGGAACAGAAGAAGAGCCGTGGAGCACGATGGGGAAGCCAGGGAGCTTCTTCTCAATCTCATGCAGCACATCGAATGCCAATGGAGGAGGAATCAGACGGCCGGTCTTCGGGTCACGGGTGCACTGCTCGGGCTTGAACTTGTAAGCGCCGTGGCTGGTGCCGATAGAGATAGCGAGGCTGTCGCAGCCAGAACGCTGGCTGAAGTCGATTACTTCCTCAGGCTTTGTATAGTGAGACTCCTCAGCAGAAACCTCATCCTCAACGCCGGCGAGCACACCGAGCTCAGCCTCAACGGTCACATCATACTTGTGGGCGTACTCCACGCACTTGCGGGTGAGCTCAATGTTCTCCTCGTAAGGCTTGCTGCTGCCATCGATCATCACGCTCGAGAAACCGAGGTCAACGCAGTCCTTCACCAGCTCGAAGGTATCACCGTGGTCAAGGTGCAGCACAATCTCAGGATGGTTGCAGCCCAGGCTCTTGGCATACTCTACAGCGCCCTGAGCCAGGTAACGGAGCAGAATAGGATTGGCATATGCACGCGCACCCTTAGAAACCTGCAGAATGACAGGTGACTTCAGAGTAGCAGAAGCGGTGATGATAGCCTGCAGCTGCTCAAGGTTGTTGAAGTTGAATGCGGGAATGGCATAGCCGCCACTGACGGCTCTCTTAAACATCTCGCGAGTATTTACGAGACCTAAATCTTTGTAGTTAACCATTTTATTTAAATGTTTATAAGAAAAGTTCTGTCTACTTTCACGTGCAAATTTAACTATTAATTTCGGCTTCGCAAAGAAAAGCGTGTTGTTTATTGTTTCGTTAATATAAAAAATCTAATATTTCGAAGCATCGCCTTTCACCCACCCGTGAAATTGGCACGTCGGCTTGGCAATCGCGCCTCAGTCCGCTATCTCGTCCGCGTCAAAATAGGGGAAAGAAAAGGTGCGGCCGATAAAATCCATGGAGGCGTACGCCACCGGTGTCAGTGTAGTGGCCGGCCTGGTGCCGGCCACCAGCCGCCGGTGAAGCGGGGCTGTCTCCATTTGCGCAATCAGCGTAAGCGCAACCGATATTTTCTGCCCAAGCTGATCTTGCTGACAGCGCAGAGGATGGCATCAATGAAATCCGCGTTATCTGCGTGAGATTCTTACTGCGCCTACGCTCATCACACTGATGTGTGGGGGAAATGCCACACCAAGGGTTGGTGGCCGGCACCAGGCCGGCCACTACACTGCCACCAAGGTTGCACATGTCCACGGACATAATACGCTGTGCCAATGAAGATAGTCATTAATTGGCACGTCGGTTTAGCAATCACGCTTTATTCCGACCAGTCGCCACCATCGTAATAGTCACGTTGCTTACGCTTGGCGCCCAACCGGAATTTATACGAGCATCGCAACATGAGATAGCGCGGAATAGAGTTGGACCACGACTCGGTGCGGCCCTGACTGTTGAGCGTGAAAGTGGTGCTGTTGAGCTGGCCGAGGATGTCGAAACCGTCAACGGATAAGGCAAGCTGCTTCTTCAGCAGGTATTTCGTGAGGCGGGCGTTCCATATCCACTCGCTCGTGTTCATCTGCGCGTCATTGTAACCGCTGCGGTTGTAGTTGACGAGGTCGGATGACAGTTCAAAGCCGAATGGCAGCGAAACGAAGCCGCCGAGACCGAAGTTGTAGTTCCAAGCCGAAACCATCTGGAAGCCCTCACGCGATCCCGTTGCACGCTGATAGGTCACGTTGGACGTCAGGTTGAGACGCATCCGGTCGCCGAGCTGATAGACGAGCTTCAGTCGGTTGGTAAGATTCCAGTTGTCGACCTTGCTCCGGCCGGCCGTAGCACCATCCACTGTGGTCAGGTCAACGCTGCGCGAATAGCCGCCATTGAAGTTGTTGCTGAACACGAAGTGCTGCTTCTTGTCGAGTGGCTGACCATACATTGCCATAAACGACATGCCCCAGTTGCCGTTGATGTTCTGCGGCTGCGTGGTGGTACGGCCGGTTTGCTTATCGTAGAGCGTAGCGGTGGCAATGGCATTCTGCGTGATGTTATAGCTGAGGACCGCATTGACGAAGCGCTGACGTGGCACGTTGAACAGCGATGCATTAAGGCCGACGCTGTGCGTTCTCGACTTTTTCAGGTCGGGGTTGCCAAGCGTCACCACGAGCGGATTGCTGTCATCGCGGATGTCGAGCAGCGATGTCAGGTCAGGCTGACTCTGTGAGGTGGAATAGGAAAATGAGAGTGAACGCATGCGGATAGAGTCATTCTGCGAGACCTCAGCCGAGAGGCTTGGCTGGAAGAAGACGCTGTTGCGGCTTTTCTCGTATTTCTTTTGCCGGTAATAACCGAGCGACTCGTAGCGCCACTCCACGGGCAGATTGAGCATCAGGTTCACCCTTGGTCCACGCTGCTCATCATCATGGGTGTAGTTGAAGACCAGACTGCCGAAGTTGGACATCGTATGCATGTTGCTCCAATAGCTGTTGGTCCCGTCAAGCGTCGCCATCAGTGCCTCGCGGGTGGAGGGCAACATGCCGAGGGCGTAGCTTTCCTCTGTGTAGTCCTCCAACCGGTCGAGGCGGTAGAGCATGTTATCCTGTGAGCTGTACCGTTTATTGAAACGGTAGGCCGGTCGCAGGTAGATGGTGTTCACCTTATCGCTGTCGGCATTGAGCAATTTGCTGTAGTCGGCATTGAAGTCAATCTCATACCGGTGGCTGGTATTGGGCGTATATTGATAGCGGTGGTCGGGGGCTGTCGTACCGTCGAGATAGTCGACGCGGTTGGTCGAGAAGTTTGTGGTGGAGCTGCGGCTGTAGTTGGCACTGGCCGCCATGCTTGCCATATCGCTCCACCGGTCGTTGCCCACACGCAGGCGGTCGTTGAAACTGGCGCTGTAGGATGTGCTCTGACTATGCGATTGCCGCTCATCGCGCTGACGGTTGATAAGCGTCTTCAGCCACGCCGCTTCCGAGGTGAACAGACTGTCGAGCATGTTGTCGGTCGGATTGGCATTAAACCGTCCCGACAGACTGCCGCCATGGGCATTGCCCGACGAATGACTGACCGACAGATTGCCGCCAAACATATTGCGTCCGCTATGCAGACCGAAGTCCTCGCTGCTGCTCCAGTTGCGCGACCGCGAGCGGTTGGTACTGCGGCTCAGACTGTAGTAGTCGCCGCCGGTGAGGAAGGTCTGGCTGTTCGACCGGTTCTGTGTATCGCCGTCGGTAAAACCATAATCGTTGTCGGTGGAGAAGTACGAATCCTCATCCTTACCCTCAAGGCGATAGTTCAATCCTATCTGCTTCGTACTGCTGAGTCCGCCACCGGCATCGGGCATGGTGCTGAGCGAGGCTTCCTCACCCGGCACGCTGCCGTCGTTGATATTATTCATCACACCCGTCAGCGTGAGCCGCGAGCGCTTGGTATAGCCTAAGGCGAAGGCTTTACCGCTATAGCGTTGCTGCGAACCGATACCCCACTCCGTGTTGCCGAGCACCCCACGCTGGTAGCTCTTCTTCAGTCCGACGTCGAGCACCAGCGCTTTGTCACCCATGTCGCGGCCCATGAGACGGCTGCTCTTGCCGCGTTTGTCATAGACGCGCACCTTGTCGACAGTGTAGGCGGGCAGGTTCTTCAACGCAGCCTTGGCATCGCCGTTGAAGAAGTCGCGGCCGTCGACCAACAGCGAACTGACGGCGCGGCCGTTGACCTTGATCACACCGTCGTCGATGGTAGCGCCCGGCAACTGACGGATGAGGGCGTCAAGCATAGAGCCCTCGCTCAGACTGAAGGCATCGGCATTGTAGACCATCGTATCGCCATGCAGTACCATCTTGATCTTCGTCGCCTTGACAACGACTTCCGACAGCGTCTTGCTGTCGGTCTTCAGACGGAGGTCGGGCACCCACTGCACATTCATGCGCTGGCCCATCTTCACCTCCACCTTTCTATATTGCGTCGCGTAGCCGACCATCGAGAAGCGGAGCAGATAGGTGGTGTTGTTCTCCACGTCGATGTCGTAGAACATCTCTTTCTGGCCGAAGAACAACTTCTCGGCCGTCACCGTGGTGCGGATGACGCTGCTGTCCTTGGGCGACAGCAACTCCACCGTCACACCGGGCAACGACTCGCCCGACTCATCGTCGATGACGCGGCCACTCAGATGACGGGCCTGTACGCCGCCGCAAATCAACAGGCAAATGGCCAACAGCCAAAGCTTAAAGTGTGAGCACAGGGCCATTATTCTTTCGGGTAAGCTCGGAGGCGAAGAGCAGAATGATGAAATAACAAAGGAAAGGAATGACAAACGGCAGACTCATCATGCCCGTGGCATCGGCAATGAGCGACATCAACAGGAAGCCGCAGCCGCCGATAGGCGTCATCATCAGCAACGACGAGGCCGACTTCGTCAGACTGCCCAAGCCGCGGAGAGCCAGCGAGAAGATGGTGGGGAACATAATGGCCTCAAAGATATAGTTGGCCACCAAGGCGATCATCGAAATCTTACCCCAGTTGCAAAGCACCAGTCCAATGCAGATCAGACTGCCCGTGGCGCAGGCCATGAGCATGTGCTCGGCCTTCACCCGCCGCATGATCCAACTGCCACCGAAACGACCCAACATGAAGAAAGCCAGTGCCAGCGTCAGGATAACCGAGGCGGCATTGTCCGACATCCAACCCTTCGCGGTGACGAAGTTGATGAAATAGCTATTGATGGAAATCTCGGCAATCTCATAAGCCAACAGGGCGAAAAGGCCGAAGACAAACATCGTGTGGTGATGGAAGAGCTTAGAGATGCGCGTACCCTTGGCGCGGTCCTCATCTGTCTCATGGTGATTGATTTCGGGCAGGTTAACGCGCGAGAACACCACGGCGATGAGCAGCACCAGGATGCCGAGGATGGCGTAAGGCACCACAATCTTGCCGCCAGCTTCCGACTTGGGACCACTGAAGAAGAACTGACCCACTATGAACGTGGCCGACAGGCAGCCTAAGCCGTTGAACGACTGTGAGAAATTAAGGCGGCTCGTCGCTGTCTCGGGTGCACCCAGCTCGGTGACATACGGATTGGCCGACGTCTCAAGGAAAACAAGTCCGCAACCGATGATGAACAACGCTCCTAAGTAAGCGTAGAACGTACCGGCCTCAGCACCAGGAATGAAAAGCAGTGCGCCCTCACCGAAGAGCGTGAGACCAAAGATGACGCCGGTGCGGTAGCCGTGGCGGTTGATAAACCAACCTGCCGGAATGGCCATGATGAAATAGCCTAAATAGGTCGTCACCTGTATCAGGGCCGACTGGGTCATCGTGATGTCAAGCGCGTTTTGGAAGTGCTTGTTCAGCACATCGAGGATGGCGCGGGCAAAGCCCCACAGAAAGAACAGCGAGGTGACAAGAATAAAGGGCAATACGTATTGCCTGTTGGTAAGTGTTGGGCGATTCATTATAAGCATAAAAATGCAGGAGGCGAGACATCACGTCTGGCCCCTGCGAATGTACAAAGTTATGAAATAATAATAAAGTTCTTCTATTTCTTCTCGGCGGGTTCGATAATCTTCCACACGCCGGCAGCCAGTGCGCCACCGACGAACGGACCGACGATGAAGATCCAAAGGTTGGTCAATGCCGTGCCACCCTGGAAGAGTGCAGGACCGATGGAGCGTGCGGGGTTGACCGACGTACCGGTGTAGCGGATGCAGGCCAGATGGACAAGCACGAGCGACAGACCGATGGCCAGACCAGCAAAGTTGTTGGTTGCGCCGTTGGTCTTTGCCGTAGCGCCCAGCACCACCAAAACGAAGACGCAGGTGAAGAAGATCTCAGCCAACAGACCGCCGAGCGTCGTAATCGTCACGCCGGCATCGTTGACAGCCTGCAAATCGTTGGCACCCGTGCCCTGAAGGCCGGCCGAAGTGGTGATGGCGTAGAGGATGGCTGCACCGATGATGCCGCCAATCACCTGATAAATCATATACATGGCGGCGTCCTTACCCTTCATGCGGCCGCTGAGCCATACACCCAATGTAATGGCGGGATTGATGTGGCATCCCGAGATGCCGCCGATGGTATATGCCATAGCCACCACTGAAAGACCGAAAGCCAAGGCCGTACCTACCACAGCAGCCTGATTGTGGACGGGGTCGCAACCCAAAGAGACAGCTGCACCGCAGCCCATGAGTACGAGTACCATCGTACCCACCAACTCTGCTAAATACTCTTTCTTCATCATTAATGCGTTTGATTGGTTGATATTCTAAGTTATGCGTTACTGCTTGCAAATATAATAGTTTTCTAAAAGACTAACGCTTTTTTTGCCGAATTATTTCCCTATCGCATGACAAATATTTAACGTTCCAGCAACTTCCCCAGCAGGAAGGTGGCGTTTTGGTTGCGGGCAACACCGGGCGTGATCTTATAAGAATAGGTGACGTCGGTGCCAAGGGCAATCTCGAAGCAGTAGTTGTGGAAGCGGGCATCGGCCGCCATCTTCGACTGCTCCAGGTCATGAGTGGCAATGAGGCCGGTGACGGGCCGCTGCTCCATCGCCTCGAGGAACATGCGCGAGCCGTTGAGTTTGTCGAGCGAGTTGGTGCCTTTCAAGATCTCGTCCAAGATGATGAGCGTCGGTTTGTCGGGCGTGGCGTCGAGATGGTCGATGAGCTGCTGCAACCGGAGCAGTTCGGCGTTGAAATAAGAGATGCCGTGGGCCAGATCGTCACTCGTGCGCATGCTGGTGAAGAGTTGGAAACGGCTCACGGTCAACCGGTCGGCAAACACCGGCATGCCGTTCATCGCCAACACATAGTTGACGCCGACAGCCCTGAGGAAGGTGCTCTTGCCCGCCATGTTAGCGCCCGTGACGATGTAAAAGTTGCGGTCGTCGATGACGAAGTCGTTCTTTACCGCCTTTTCTCCGAGGAAGGGGTGACCCAAGCCCTTGGAGCGGAACACCACACCCTTGTCGTCGACCACCTCTGCCCTGTCCTCCGAGCGCAGCTCACCCATCGAGACAAGAGCATCGAGTTCGGCAACGGCGGCTACCAATGCGTCCACCTTGTCGGTCGCCGACCGCTGCCACGCCACATACTTCATGGCAAGGAACATGCCGCGAAGCAGGATGCTGTCGGAAAGGAAGAGGTAAAGGCCATGACCACGCAAAACCATCGTCTCGACGATGGCCGTCAGATGTTCCATCGAATTCGCGGCCTCACGGATAGCGTCCACCTGTCTTTTGACCACATCGGAGTGGAAGTCAACGGAAAGGATATGGCGAACTAATCGCATGAGCGGCTGCATGTCGTCGTGCAAAGCCACCACTGCTGTCTGAATCGCTCTCAACCGGCGCTGCGCCAAAGTCTGCGTGAGGAAGAAGTTGAAGAACAGCCAGAGAATGGGGACGCCGACCGAGAGCAAGCCCTCCACCGCCAATACGATGCTCGCCAGAAAGCCGACGACCAATGCCCAAAGCAGAACTTTCAGGCTACTACGCTGAAAACAAGACGGGAAAACCACCTTACCCACATTGGGCGCCTCACGCTTGACCGTCGTGGTGTCAATCTTTCCGTCAACGCCGAAGACCATGAAGTGCATACGCCAGCGAAGCATCGCCGCAGCCTCATCGCCAGCGGCATGATCAATACGGTTGACATCGTCGCCTTGGGCGGCCAACTCACTGACAGCATCACGGTAGGCATTGATTTCGGCCGTCGTCGAATGCATATCTACCGACTGCAGGTATGCAGCCAAACGGTCGGCGCCCTCATTGGTCACCGTGCGGTTGATGCGTTGGAAGAGACTGTCGCGGCCGAAGATGTCGAGGTCGTAGGTGAACGGATGGTGCGGATTGACGTAGCGCTGTCCATCGTCAAAAGCAGAGAAGTCGCCCGTCAGCGCAGCCGCCTCATGGACATAAACCCGTCGCAGACGCTCGGTCTCGGCCATGCGCTCGCTGTTTTTCACATCGCGGTTGCGCACCACAATATATACGACGGCCATCACTGCAGCCATCACGCCCTCGCCTACCCTCAGCATGCTGTTGTCGCTCAGCGTGATGAGCACAAGGAAAAAGAGGATGCCGAGGAAGGAGAGAATGTCTCCGATGACGAAAGCCCGGCTGCGAGCCTTGAGCCGCTGAATCTGCTGACGCAGCGTCTCCTCTTCGCGGCGGTAGTCTTCTATTTGTTTGTTGGTTGGTTTCATTTACTTTTTGGTTACTGTCAATGCCGCATCGCCAGATATTTATTGAGCACGCTGATGGAGAGGTCGTGCGACCGCACGAGCAACGTCTCCATGCCATACTGCCGGAGCATCGACGCGACAAGCTGTCGGTTGGCGACCTCACGCTCAGCCGTTACCCGCTGGAAATAACCCTCCTCGGTCGTGGGCTTCTCCTGGACAAAGGCCTCCAGCTCCTCGTCGCGGAAGAAGACGACGAGCACGCGGTGGCGGCGGGCCAACTGCCGGAGGTAAGGCAACTGCCGGCGAGCGGTATCGACAGTGGCGAAGTTGGTGAATACCACCAACAAACTGCGCCGCTGTACGCGCTGACCGACGGTGGTGACCAGTGCGGCATAGTCGGCCTCATCAAACTCCGTTTGCTGGCGGTAGAGGCTCTCGAGGATGGCCTGCATCTGGCCGGCGTTGCGCTCGGCCGGCAGGAACGTGTCCACCTTTCCGCCGAAGGTGATGAGTCCGGCCTTGTCGTCACGATGGATGGAGACGAACGACAGCACCAACGCCGCATTGATAGCCCAGTCGAGATAGGTCATGCCCTGCGAGGTCTGCTGCATCAACCGGCCTTTGTCGATGATGCAGAACACCTGCTGCGACCGCTCCTCATTGTAGACGTTGACCATCAACCGACTGGTGCGCGCCGTGGCTTTCCAGTTGATAGCGCGGTAGTCGTCGCCCTTGACATAGTCCTTAATTTGCTCAAACTCCGTATTGTTGCCCGAGCGTCGGATGCGCTTGATGCCCATCTCGGTGAGCCGCTGCGAAAAGGCAAGCAACTCATAGTGGCGCAGCATCAGGTAGGACGGATAGACCTTGATCTCCTGCGCCTCGCCCAACGTGAAGCGCCGCTCCATGCACCGGAGCAGAACCGAGGTGAACACGCGCATGCGGCCGAACTGATACACGCCACGACGGACGGGCCGCAGCCGATAGGTCAGCACCCGACCCGTAGCGGGCTTCAGCCGAATGGACATCGCGATGTCGCGCCGCTGAAACACCACCGGCGCCTCATCGGTGACCGACAGCCACACGGGCATACGGTAATGGCTCTTCACCCGCAGGCGTACCTCATTGTCGTCGCCATTGCTGAAGCGGTCGGCGCATGTTCGGCTGCCTTCGATGCGGCCGCCAAACCACAGTACCACGGTCTCGGCAATGAGCTCGGCCACAAGCAGCGCAAGCAGCCCCTGACCCACCCAAAGGAGCGGGAGCCATGCGCGACCGGCAATCATCACCAGGATGATGGCCAGGGCAATGAGGTAAAAACGCTTGCGTAAGTACATTGGCGGAATATTGTTTTGATGGGTAAGTCGGCAGGAATGCCGACTCTCTTACATTATTTCGGGACCTCGACCTGCTCCAAGATGCGGCGCACCACCTTCTCAGGGGTGAAGCCCTCCATCTCAGCCTCGGCGGTGAGCACCAGACGATGGGCCAGCACGGCAGGTGCCACGCGCTTCACGTCGTCGGGTGTCACAAAGTCGCGGCCGTCGAGCAGGGCCATGGCCTTGGCCGAGCGCAGCAAGGCCACCGACGCACGCGGCGAGGCACCGAGATAGATGCTCTTTGCGCGGCGCGTGAGCTGCACAATGCCCACAATATAGCGCAATAGCGACTCATCGACGACGACCTTCTCGAGCAGCGACCGCATCGCCAGCACGTCGTCAGCCCTTAGAATGGGCTGCAGCGCATCGAGTTGGGTAAAGCGTGGTGCTGCCTGATGACGCTTCAGGATTTCCTCTTCCTCTGCTGCCGATGGATAGCCCATTGTGATTTTCATCAGGAAACGGTCGAGCTGAGCCTCGGGCAGTCGGTAGGTGCCTTCCTGCTCAATGGGGTTCTGCGTGGCAACGATGGTGTAGAGCGGTTCCATCTGATACGTTTGGCCGTCGATATCCACCTTGCGCTCCTCCATCACCTCAAAGAGAGCTGACTGCGTCTTGGCCGGCGCACGGTTGATTTCATCAGCTAAGATGATGTTGCCGAAGGCCGGACCGCGGTGGAAATCAAACGCACCCGTCTTGGCATTGAATACAGTGGTGCCTAATACGTCGCTCGGCATCAGGTCGGGGGTGAACTGTATGCGGCTGAACCGTGCGTCAATCAGACGAGCCAGCAGACGGGCCAGCAGGGTCTTGGCCACACCAGGCACACCCTCAATAAGTACGTGGCCGTCGGCTAAGACGCAGGTCAGCAACAGGTCGATGGCCTCGTCCTGCCCCACGATAAACTGTTTGATGGCCGTGCGGATGTCCTCCACCTGCTGGGAGAACAAGGTCAAATCGGTTCTTTCTTCTTCCATATATCGTCTTGTTATATTTTCTTTTCCTAATCTGAAATACCATGAGTTGCACCGAGACGAGACGCCAAGTCGTCCATGTCGTCAATGGCCTTGAGCAACTCTTCCGGCGTCAGGTCGTTGTCATTGGCGGCCAAATAGCGCAGTCGCTTTATCATCCGCGCCACGTCCTCGTAGCTCATGCCCGACCGGTCGGACAGCACTTGGAAAAGGTGGTCGTCATCGTCGAGCGCCTGCACGTCAACGTCGGCCTGCTGCCTTACGGTGTTGGCGAACAGCTCCCACTTGCTCCGCAGCAGCCCCTTGCGGTCGTGCCGCTGGTAGAAGAGCGTGCCGATGAGGCGGGTGAACTCCAGGGTGTGGTTGACCGGCGGCCTCACCACGGGGATGGCGCGCTGCCGCCGGCGGGCGGTGAACACGAAGAAAAGCACGAGCACCGCCAGCGCCGTATAGAACGGCCACCACAGGGTCGGGTCCTTAAACACCACGCGCAAAGGCGACTGCTCCACCTGCCCGTCGGTTTTATCCGATTGCCGGTCGGTGATGCGCACGAGGGGGCGGCCGGACATCTCACTCAACAGGCGGAACACCACCTCGTTGGTCTCGCCCTCTATCATGCCGTAGTTGGTGAACATCAGGGGCATGGCGACCACCACTATCTCACCGCGGCCGAACCTGCGGCGTGCCGCATACACGTAAGGGTCTCTGTCTCCCTCAACCACGTAACCGCGCGAGGTGATAATGGGTTCCCATTGTTTGCCCTCATTTCCATCGGCCAGATCAATGACGTTGTTCGTCATCGGGCGCAGCACTTGGTATTTTCTGACGGCATGCCCAAGGCTGTCTTTCCAGGCGATGGTGTCCATCTCGGTGTGGCTCTGCCTGAGGTTCAGCACGTCGGCCACGGTGAAACGGTCGCCCATACGAATGGCTATGCCCCACTGACGGTCGTAACGGGTATTGTCTATCGCCATGAACCTCGTCTCCCCGGCGACAATCATCACCCGCTGGCCACGCGCCATCATGCGTCTGATGATGCGTGTTGTAGAGACGTCCAGCGTCGCGGTCTCCGTCACCCACAGCACATTGCTCAGCGAGTCGCGGCTGTGCGCCAACTGCCATAGCGTTGTGCGGGCAACCTTATAACGGCCGTGCGGCAGGGAGCCCTTGAGCACGCTGTCCATCAGCAGACAGCCGAAGGGATTGTTGTCGGTGGGCGACCAGGTGGGCGTCCAGTCCCATTTCTTCGGCATCCTAAGCTGGATGATGAAGAACACCAGCACCAGCACGATGAGGGCGATGACTGACTTGCGGCTCATGCGTCACCTCCTTCCCCTATTACCTGCTGCTGCCAGCCGAGCATCTGCGAGGCCATGGCCTCGTCGGCGGCAAAGCCGCCATAGCGCACGCGGAGGAAGAGCCGCGTCATCTCCCGGAACGGCGCAGCCGTCACCTCACGGGTGTATTGCGTCGGTGTCTTCGACGGCCGCCAGTCAATGCGCTGGGCATCGGCTAAGGCCTTGAGCGTCTGCAGGTAGCGCAGGCGCACCACGCCGCGCCAGTTTTTCTTGGTCAGTGCCCTGGCCAGCGCTGCCTCAAAATCCACACCATAGATGTTGTCGTCTTCCTCGGGCTCGTCCTCCTCCACCTGCCGGTTGCGATAGAACAGCCCGCGCCTGCGGATGACGAACACGCCGACAATGACCAGCAGCACCACCACGGCCAGCAGCACCCACACCCACAGAGGCACGTCACCAATATGGGAAACGCCGCGGAAGACACGCGCGAGGAAGCGCTCGGCATGCTGCCACAGCCAGCCCCAAATGCTGAAATTGCTCTGAAACAACTCCTTGGAGTAGTCATAGTCCCCGCTCTCTTGAAAAGCGCGGACAAGGGCCGTGTCGGGGCGAAGGGTACTGGAACTGACGGCGGCTAAAAGCATATCCGGGATTTAAAGTTTCTCAAAGTCGTCAATCTCGCTGTGCACCGGCTCCAGCGCGGGATCGTCAACATTGTTGTCGCCCATCTCATTGAAGTGTGCGATGTCATCGGCAGCAGTTACATTGTCAATCTTCTCGGCGGCACTGCCATAGTGATAGCCGAAGGCGATGAGATAGGGCAGCATGGCCATCCAGTTGAAGAACATGCCTGCCGCCATGACGATAAAGGTGACAAAGGCGTAGGCCATCGAGCCGAAGCCCTCTATCTGGGGAAAAGCCAGCACCTTGATGACAATCATAATCATGCCCGGCATCATCAGGATGCAGGAAGCCATATAGACGATGATGCTCATCACCAGCGTCAGCACAAACAGACTGCCCCACGTCTTCATGCCGTAGCGGTAGCTCTTGCGCAAGGCGTCAATCACGTTCGTGTCATCCTCCAAGAGATAGGCGGGCGCCCACAGTGCCAGCGGCAGGGCAAGACCAGTATGGCAGGAATGGTGACAATTAGCGAAAAGGGCGTGACATAGGCCAGGACCCCGCCCAGCGTGCAGGCCAGCACGGAAAGCAGCGTGCCGAAGAGCATCATGAGGCAGACGCGCAGGCAGACACGGCCCATGACTTCTTTCCAAAAAGCCTTAAACGTAAGTCCGTCCAAGGCACCGCCCTGCCGGTAATACTTCATCATACTGTAGACCAGCGAGAACACGGCGACCGTGGCGACAATGCTCGCCAATATCACCACGAGGAGCGGAGCACCCATCTGGCTGAGCAGGGTTACCGGGTCAGTCTCGCCGGCGTTAGTGGTCGACATCGCAAAGGCAGTTGAGTAATACTCGTCCATTCCTACCGTCTGCAGAAGCGACAGGGGCAGCAGCAGATATAGCGAGAAACGGAACAGCACTTTCCACGTCTGTTTGAAAAAGTCAAAGGTCGCATTAAACTTTTCTCCAAAGTTTCGTACCTGATAAAGGGGAATTCTTTCCATTGTTGAACAGTTGATATGGGTGATGATTAGATATTGTCTGTTTGCTTTGTGTCCAGCTGCCTGTCCATCCGACGGTGGACGCGCAGGGGCCAGTAGACGTAATAGAACAGCACGAAGACGGCCGACGGCACGATGATGGCGAGGCGCTCGGGCAGCAGCAGGTAGTCCATGCGCGTGATGAAGCTCTCGATAAATCCGGCCACGATGAACATCGGCACGGTGCTGATGATGATTTTCAGTCCGCGTTTCGCCCCCATGCGGAACGACGCGAGGCGCGTGTAGGTGCCGGGGAACAGCCAGCCGTTGCCCAAGGCCAGTCCCGCCGCACCCGCAATGATGATGGCCGACAGCTCAAGCGTGCCGTGCAGCATGGTCGTAGAGAGACACATGCCGAGCAGGCCGCGCTGGGCGAAATACTCGCTGAAGCAGCCCATCATCACACCATTGTAGAACAGCATCAGGCCCGAGGCAATGCTCGTGAACAGCCCCATGACAAATACACGGATGGCCACGCCGATGTTGTTGAGGGTGATGGAGCCGAACATCGACATCCGCGGCATGGCGCCATACACGCCCATCGGCTTGCCGTTGGCGATGTTGGCCTCGGTCATATCCATATAGTTGTCGCCCATGATAAGGCGGCAGTAGGACGGGTCAGCCATCTGCGACAGGGCACCGACGAGCACGCTCGCCAAGAAGACAAGGAGGGAAATGAGCAAGAGCTTGCGCGCATCGTAAAGCACCAGCGGCATCTCGCGCGTCCAGTAGGTGATGAAACGGCGGGCCGGCTCGCGCCTGTTGCTGTAAATGACATTGTGGAGGGCAACCGACAAGCCGTTGAGATAGACCGTCATCTGCGAGTCAGGGTAATGGGTCTGGGCATAGCTCAGGTCACCCGTGATATCAACATACACCTCGGCCAGTGTCGCCGGCGACGTTGTGGCCGCCTGCCCGACAACGGTCTCTGCACGCTCCCATTTCTGGATATTGTTGCGGATGAAGGTCTGTTCTTTCAAGTTAAAAAGTCAATTTTGTCAGTACTATGCCACAAAATTAAGGAATAAATGGTAAATTTGCAACAAAAACGTATGAAAAGTTCATCAAACATCATCACCGGACAGTATGTTTGCCTGCATGAGGTGCCTGCCAGCGTCGCCGACCGTATCGTGGCCACGGTCATAGACGGCCTTGTGGTAGTGGCTTACACCTTTCTCATGACCATGGCCTATATCTTCCTGGAAGATAATTTACACTACGTCGGACTGCCCAGTCTGTTTCTTTTCATCGTCATCTACATCCCCGTCCTGCTCTATTTCCCCCTCTGCGAGTATTTCTTCCGCGGGCAGAGCATCGGCAAGGCCCTGCGCCACACGCGCGTCATCAGTGCCGACGGTGCGCGCCCCACCATCGGCCAACTGCTCTTGCGCTGGATGTTTCTCTTCGTCGACCTCCTGATGTCGGGCATCGGCATCCTGCCCGTCCTGCTCACCGACCGGCGCCAGCGCTTCGGCGATATGGCCGCCGGCACGATGGTCATCCACGAGGACGACTACAAACGATGGCATGCGTCGCTCGACGACTTCTATGCGCAGACACCCTCCTACCACCCCACCTATCCGCAGGCCTCACAGCTCAGCGACAACCAGGCCCGCCTCATCGAACGCGTGCTGAAGGCCGACAGCGGCTACGATGCCGAACAGACGCAACTGCTCGCCCAAAAGGTGGCCACCTTCCTCAAGGTAAAACCGAAGACCGACGACAACATCGTCTTTCTGTCGAAGATTCTCCACGACTACCAGTATTTCACCACGATGCCGTAGCCTACTGCTGCGCCATCAGCCTCGCCGCTGTGGCCTCCGTTTATATTCGATAGCATATAAACTGTTAATGTTTGCTTTATTTTATAGCAGATAGCATATAATTCGCCCATCTTTTCTTATTTTTGCATCCGAAAGGATATAATGATGATGGAGCGAACCAGACTATCAGCCACCGTGAAGGCGCTGCGTAAAGACGCCGGCCTCACGCAGGAAGACCTCGCCATGAAGTCGGGCGTAGGCCTCAACTTCGTGCGTAATCTTGAACAGGGCAAGCGAACATTAAGGATGGATAAGGTCAACCAACTGCTCGACCTCTTCAACTATGAGCTTATCCCGGCAAAGAAGGAACCATTTAACGAAACGAAATGATGAGACAGGCGAGCGTATTTCATAAAGACATCTTCGCAGGCCTTCTCGTTGAGAATGGCGGCGAGTACCGATTCCGCTACGACGCTGACTATCTCAGCCGACCGGACGCCAGCGCCATCAGCCTGACGTTTCCCCTGCAATCGGATGATTTCGTCAGTCCAACGCTGTTTCCTTTTTTCGACGGTTTGATACCCGAGGGATGGCTATTGGATGTGGCCTTGCGCAATACCGACATCAGCATTCTCGACCGCATGTCGCTTCTTTTGTTGTGCTGCAAGGATTGCATAGGGGCTGTGAGCGTAGTACCAGTAAACAGTGAGGAGGAATGATAATGTGTAAATGTCTCTTTTGCTATAAGGATTTGAAAGAAGGACAGCGCGACTTCCATCCGGAATGCGCGCGGAAGTTCTTTGGAACCGAGGAAGTGCCGACCATGGACTACCGGCTGGAGGATCTCGACCGTCTTGCAGCCAAAGTTATTCGAGCCCAGACATCACTGACTGGCGTACAGCCGAAGTTGTCGTTAAATCTCAGCAAACATGAGGGCAACGAACGGCTGACCATTGTAGGGCTTCGGGGAGACTATATCTTCAAACCACAGACGAATCAGTTTGAACAATTGCCCGAGAACGAGGACCTGACCATGCACCTCGCCGAGGCTGTAAAGATTAATACGGTTCCACATACATTGATACGCATGGCAGACGGGAGCATAGGCTATATCACCAAACGCATCGACCGCAATACAGACGGCGGAAAGATTGATATGGAAGATATGTGCCAGCTCACACTGCATCCCACAGAGTACAAATACAAAGGATCTTACGAACAGGTGGCAAAGACGATTAAGCAATATAGCGCAATGCCCAAACTCGACCTGACCAACTATCTGCAACTGCTGCTATTCTGCTTCGTTACTGGCAACAATGATATGCATCTGAAGAACTTCTCCCTTTACAAGCCGAACGACGCCTATAGGCTGACGCCAGCCTACGACCTGCTGAATGTCGCCATAGCCAATCCGAAAGATAAGGAGGAGATGGCCTTGACACTAAACGGCCGCAAGTCAAAGCTACGACTGAACGACTTCATTCAAATGGCAAAGACCATGGGCATCGAAGAAAAGGTCATGCTGCGTATCGCTGACCAGATGCAGAAGGCCTTGCCGAAGTGGCAGAAAATCATCTCGCGCTCTTTCCTTAGCCCCGAGAACCAGGACCGCTATACGTCGCTCATCACCGAGCGCCTAAAACGACTCAACTATGAGATCGCACCGCGATAGCTATGGTATCGCGATGCGATAAGGGTGGTCTCGCAGGGCGCTACTTCAATTTCAGCACCACAATCGGCATCCAGGTGATGACACCGATGCAACGCTTGTCGGCGTTGGCGGCCATCATCACGTCTTCCACCTCATGGGTGTTGTTGGCGGTGCCTTTGTAGACCACCTTGATGGTTCAGGACTTCCCAACTCCTGCCTTCATTTCCTCTGCCCATAATACGCGTTGGGACCGTGCTTACGCGAGAAGTGCTTCTCCACGAGCAGCGGATTCATCGTGGTGTTGGGATTGACCGAGAACGAGATGAAGGCCATCTTGGCTACCTGCTCGGCCACCACAGCATGATAGACAGCCTCGTCGGGATCCTTGCCCCATGTGAAGGGACCGTGGTTCTTGACCAATACGCCCGGCGTGTGGACCGGATTGATGTTGGCCTTCCTGAACTTCTCGACGATGACGACGCCGGTGTTGTATTCGTATTCCGCCATCTGGTCGGCCGTCATGTCGTCGGTGCAGGGTATGGCATCGTGGAAATAGTCGGCGTGGGTGGTGCCGATGTTGGGAATGCTGAGGCCGGCCTGAGCCCAGGCTGTGGCGTAGGTGGAATGGGTGTGCACCACGCCGCCCACCTCAGGGAAGTTGCGGTAGATGACCAGATGGGTCGGCGTGTCAGACGAAGGATTGAGGTCGCCTTCCACGACCTTCCCCGATTGCAAGTCGACAACAACCATGTCGCTGGGCTTCATCGTGTCGTAACTGACGCCGGAGGGCTTGATGACAACGAGCCCACGCTCGCGGTCGATACCCGACACATTGCCCCAAGTGAACAGCACGAGGCCGTGCTTCACCAAGTCAAGATTGGCTTTCCATACCTTTTGTTTCAGTTCTTCAAGCATAGCTTATAGTTTTGTTCTCACCCTTCGATGAGAGGTTACATTGTTAAAGTTTGAACGTTGCGCCGAGTGAGGCGATGATGTCGCCCACGCTCCAGCTCTCGCGAATCTGCTTGCGGTAAGCCGGCGTGAAGGTGATGGCGTCAACCTGCTCCTTCGACGGCGCCTTGGTGAAGAACGACACCACGATCATCATCACGATGATGAACACGAGCAACCAGCACTCGAAGATGAGCCTTAACGGCTCACCGGATATTTACTATGGTGTATCATCATCTGCGTTATCGACGTAAGCGCAAGGGCATCGAACGCCCACGCTACATCACCACGACGCCTTCCTGCTTCTTGCCGTCAATCATAATCTTCAGGGGCTTGTCGAAGCGTACGTGGCGCACGCGGGGCGTCTCGTCGATGGCGGGCATGGCGTCGAGCAGGGCCTTATTGATGAAGCCGCCCGTCGGGCCATTGTCGTCAATCGTGAAATAACCCACACCAAACGACGTGAGGTTCTGGAAGAAATGAGTGCCCTGACTGTGGTCGACGCGGTAGCCGGGCAGCGTCAGCTCGACGATGACGCGCGAGGCCGACAGCATGGGCCACTTCACGGGGATGCCGAGCCACGGGTCGCTCGACCCCCAACGGCCCGGTCCAATGAGCACGTAGTTGCGGCCGTCGTCAAGGAACTGCTGATTGAGCCGCGCGATGTCGTCAGCCACCAAGGCGTTGTCGGCTGCCGAATAGTTCTCGTCGTATTTGACATAGACCACGTCGGTAACGTCGCGGCTCACGCCATTGCCCAGTGCGTCGTGACTGCGGAGCAGACAGTCGGCGTCGGGTACCTCAGCCACGTTCTCCACAATCTCCTGCCGCACGTCGACCATCGGCCTGATCTGCAGCGGATAGAACTCACCCGTGCGGTCATCGTTGATGTTGCAGGCAAACTCAATCTCGACGGGTCGCCGCATGGCCTCAGCACCGAACCTCAGTGCCATGCGCATGAGCTCAGGCAAGGGGAACACGCCCTGCTTCAGTACGCCACAAAATGAGATAATCTTACGCCCGCCGGGGTAATAGCCGTCGCGCATCACCTCGTCGTTGGCGTCGTAGGTCGACGCGATATAGCGCAGGGCACCGTCGCTGTCGGCCTGCCGCACCCGCAGGTTGAGGATGTTGAAGCCGTCATCGACCTTGAAGTCGGTCCCCACACGCCGCATGTCCAAGGCGTAGAAGCGCGTCTGCGTATCCTTCAGCGCGAGAGGGACGTCGGACAGCTGCAACACCTGATTGGGATGGTTGGGTGAGACGCGCAGCGTCTGACCGCCGTCGACGATATACTTGCCAAGTCCAAGCGCCAGCGAGGCAATGCCCTCGTCGGCCTGTTCGTCGCCGATGGGGTAATAGTTGATTGACCGCAGCACTCCGGAGATATTGGGGTAGAACCGGTCGCCGTAGTCGTGGCCGACCACCTCCTGCAGGATGACCGCCATCTTCTCCTGGTCGATGACGTTGGATGTGGCCGTCATATATGCCTTCGAATCGTGGTAATAGACCGACGCATAGACGCTCTTGATGGCTGCGGCCAACATGTAGAGCATCTGCTGGCGGTCGGCCAACCGGGGTATCATATAAGTGGAATAGATGCCGGCGAAAGGCTGGTAGTGGCTGTCCTCGAGCAATGAACTCGACCTCACCGCGATGGGACCGTGGGTGGCGTCGAAGAAGGTGAAGAAGTCGGCGATATAGCTGTCGGGCAACTGCGCCTTGAGGAAGCGCTGGAGAATGTCCTCGTCGGGTGCATCGCTCAGTGCGATGCCGTAGAGGTCGTTCTGGTCCATGAACTGGTCGAAGACGTCGGTACACAGCACCACCGTCATGGGGATGTTGACCGTCGCACCGGGGAACTGGTTGAACTCGGGGTGCGACTTGATGATGTTGTCGAGGAAGGCCAAGCCGCGCCCCTTTCCGCCGAGCGATCCCTCGCCGATGCGGGCGAAGTGGGCGTAGCGGTCGAACTTGCCACGGTCGAACACCGCCACGACGCCCATGTTCTTCATACGCCGGTACTGTACGATGGCGTCGAAGATAATCTGCCGGTGGGCGTCGACATCCTGCAGCTTATGCCAGGTGACATGCTTTAGGAAGTTGCTCACGGGGAAGATGGCGCGGGCGCAGAGCCAACGGCTGATGTGGTTGCGCGAGATGTGGTAGAGCATCGAGTCGGCGGGTATCTTGAAGATGTTGTCCTGCAGCTCCTTCAACGAATGGATGCGCATAATCTCGCGATGGGTCTTCGGGTCGCGGAAGATGAAGTCGCCGAAGCCCATGTGCTCCTCCATCAGATGACGCAGCTCCACCGACAGCACCTTCGAGTTCTTATCGACGAAATGAAAGCCCTCGGCCACAGCCCTCTGCGCGTTGGCTGTCTCGGCGCTCTCCATGATGAGCGGTACGTATTCATCCTCCTTGCGTATCTGCTCGAGCAGCAGGAAGCCGGCCTCGGCATTCTTCTCGCCGTTGACAGGGAAGCGCACGTCGCTGATGACGCCGAGGCAGTTGTCGCGGTAGCGCTCATAAAGCGCGAGCGCTTCCTCATAGGTGCGGGCCAACACCACCTTCGGCCGGCCGCGCATGCGCAGTGTGGCCGAATGGCGGTTGAGCGCCTCAGTGGCGAAGTTGTGGCTCTGCTGCAGAATGTAGCTGTAGAGATTGGGCAGAATAGAACTGTAGAAACGGATGGAATCCTCGACGAGCAGTATCATCTGCACCCCACCCTCGCGGATGTCATGGTCGAGGTTCATCTTGTCCTCGATAAGCTTGATGATGGAGAGGATGAGGTTGGTATTGCCCAACCAGCAGAACACATAGTCGAAGATGCTCAGGTCTTCGTTCTCCATGCGGCGGGTAATGCCGTGGGAGAACGGCGTCAGCACCACGCAGTGGATGTTGGGGAACCGCGTCTTGATGGCGCGCGCCACGGTGAAGGCGTCGTTGTCGGCATTGCCCGGCATACAGATGACCAGATCGACCGGCGTAGTGGCCAGCACCTCCTCGGCCTCATCGATGGTCGACACCTGCGTGAACATCGGCGGGTAGCGCAGGCCAAGCTCCATGTATTCGTTGAAGATCTTCTCCTCCACGCGTCCGTCGTCTTCGAGCATGAAGGCATCGTAGGGGTTGGCCACAATCAGCACATTGTAGATGTGCCGCTTCATGATGTTGAGAAACGACACATCTTTGAGGCTCACCTTCGACCATTCCTGAGGGATTTTGTCGTTCATAGGCTTTTAGTAGGTTATCGATTACTTGCCTTCGGGCAAGACCGCGGCAGTATCAGGAAAACAATACATGCGTTGTCCAGTGGCGCGCAGGCCGTAGGCGTCGGCTGCGGTTACCTCCACCTCATGTACACCGGATCGCGCCGATGGTGGCAGCGTGAGTTGCCAAAGCTGACGGCTGGGGCGCTTGCGCATCGGATTGCGGCGGTTGTAACGGGTGGGATAAGCGCCGATGAGGTCCATCTCACGGGTGCGTGCGACATTCGGCTCAATGGCCTTACTCTTCTCGCATGTCAGCCAAGGGCCGCCGTCGATGCGGCATCTGACGACGGTGGAGTCGCAACCGCCGTAGACGGTGACGAGCAGCGTTCCGGGAGCCACATCGGAAAGGTCGCGCACATGCCGGTCAAGGGTGTCGATGCCCGTAACGTAGAGGGTCATCTGGCGCGCGGCATCCTCACCGATAGCTTTGCAGCGGAAGTCGTAGCGGTTGCCATTGAAGTGGAGCTGGAAATAGTTGCGAGGCGTACCGCCCTGCTGCAGAGCCGAGGGTATGCCATCCCAATCCTTCTCGCCCACCCACCAGAAGCCGCAAGCGGCTCCGACACCGAGCTCCGGCACCACGATGTTGCCGGCCTTAGGGAAGAAACGGGCCACCTGATGCAAATGCCCCGACAGCGCCAACCGATGCGGATAGTTGCCGAGCAGCGCTATGAGCTGGGCACGGTTGGCGGTGAAGGCAAGCGGAATGTGCATGCAGACTACAACCAGCCGGTCGGTGGGAACTAATCGAAGGTCATTGGCCACGAAGCGCAACTGGCGGTCGCTGATGCGCCCTTCATAGCCCCGCGCTCCCTTGCCGAAGACGTTGTTGAGGATGATGAAGTGCACCTGCCCCTCGTTGAAAGCATAGGCATCGGCACCGAACCAACGGTTGTAGGTGCGGTTCTGACGGGTAATGATGCTGTCGACGTCGCGGTCGTGATTGCCGGGCAGCGTCAGCGAGGTCTGCGGCAGACGAGCCATCATCTCGGCCAAAGCGGGATAGAGCGTCAGATTGTTGTTGACCAAGTCGCCAAGGAAGAGGTTCACCTCACTGCTGTCGCCCGCCATCAGCTCGGGCCACAAGGTGCGCGACAGGTAGTCGAGCTCCTGATGGTCGGAGACTTGGATGTCGCCGATGGCATTGAGCTGAAACGCCGTAGCCACGGGCTTTGCCTTCAAGGCGAAGTTGATGGTCGCCGTCACCGCTTTGCGCTGCCGCTTCCTTGCCGTCGGCTTAGCTGCCGCGTAGTCAAGGTAACTGAACCCCTTGCCGATCAACCGGCTGCCGGAGAAGGCATAGTTGGAAGGGAGGATGGGGAAAACGCTCTCGCCGAGTTTGACGGGCAGACGATAACGACCATCGGCATTGGTCACAACGATGGTGTCGCCATTCGACACCGGGATACCCGCCAGTCCGACCTCTTGCTTGTCGTAAAGGCCATTGGCATTGGCGTCAACAAAGACAACACCTTCGGCCACTGACTGGGCAGCCAGCGCCAAAGGTGCAAACATAAAGGAAAGGCAAAGGACCGCGCGGCCCAATGCCCTTCTGTAATGACTATTAGTTAGCCTCAGCATATCGCATCAGATGGATGTGGTTGTCTCCATCAGTAAACGTGAGATAGCCCGTGCCGTCCTTGGCAAAGGCGATGTTGACATCGGAGGCAGCGACCTCAGCCAGGCGCACCGGCGTAGACCACTGGTTGGTCTCCGAGTCAAGATACATCACGTAAGGATAGTTATTGTCTTTCTCGTTCCTGTAGGCCACATACGGCGTGCCGTCAGGAGCCACAGCCACAGCCACCGACGTATGGGTGGAAAGGGCAAAGCCCAGAGGCAGGATGTTGCCGCCGACCACCGTCCAGGTGTTGGTCGATGCATTGTAGCGCTCCAGACGTACGCCATAGCTGCCCGTATTGTCAGCGTCGTCACCTGTCCAGATATACAGCGTACCATCAGGAGCGACCGTGAGGCCATAGCTAACGATACTGGTCTGTGAAGCGCCGGAGCGCACATAGTTGGAGCGAAGCGTTGACCAGGCAGTGCCATCGTATTTGACCACATTCATGCCATAGTTGACGCCATCCACCTTACCACGGTTGATATACAGCGTGTAAGCGTTGGTGCCATCGCCTGCGGTAACACAAGCGTAAATCTGATTGGTCGTAGCGGCCGTATTGGTCCATGCCGAGCCATTATAGACAGAGGACACCATCACGCGACGGGCGAAGTCGGCCTTGGCGCTGTTGTTCTGCTGGTTGACCACCAGGCGGTTGCCGCTGAGCGCAGCCAGGCTGATGTAGGTGGACTGGGCCTTCAGCACGCTCTCGTCACCGACGTTCACCCAGGCGCTGCCGTCATAGCGCATCACGCTCAGGGCGCCGCTAAGCAGTGACGACTCGCTGTTGCTGTAAGCCACATAAGGCGTACCCTCGGGCGAGATGTCGAAGGCGTAGTTGGAGCTGCCCACCTTTGAGGAGAAAGAGGCGCTGCCCACTGTGGCAAAACTGCTGCCGGAGAGCTGGACCACCGTCATCTTCTCGCTGGCATCGTCGCGCTCCTTGAACGCAATCATCGGAACATTGTTGGTCGGGTTGACCTTCAGCACTGCACCGGCATAGACCTCAGAAGCCGAATAGACAGCGGCCTCTAACCAGCTGACATTCGACGACTTAGTGATGGTCACCGAGTAACGCGCATTGTTGCTGCCATCGGAGTTGGATACGGTATAGTCCACGGGGCTGGAGAAGTCGTTCTTCGTAGTCTGGCTGACCTGCGTCACACCATTGACCAGCACCTTGTTGCCCTCGTTGGTTGTGAAACGGGCCACGAGCGCGGTCTTGTTGATGGATGAAGGCATCGAAACGGTGATGGAAGTACCCGAGATGGTACCCACATAGTCTTTCGACAGCACGCCGGCGTTGTCCTCGGCGTAGAAGCCGAAGGCTGTCATCAGCGGGGCCTCAGCCTTCTTCACGTCATCGTCGCTGCTGGAGCATGACGCCAGCGCGAACACGGCAAGCAACAAGACGCTTGCCCATGAAAACAAATCTTTTACTCTCTTCATAATTACAACATTTTATGGACGGCCCCGGGGGCCGCCGTGTTAAACATTTGTCAGTTTCTATTTCATAATGCCGGTCACATGACGCGCCTCGACGAAGGCCTGCCGCAGGAAGTCGGCCAACTGCCGACCGGTGACCGACTGCAACCGTTGCTCGTAGGAGAGCAGCCGCGACCAGTCCTCATTGCCCGTATAGATGGCGTTGCGTATCCAGGTCGTCCAATAGGCCGAGCGCTGCGACTGCCTGCGGTAGTCCTTAAGCAAACTGGCCTTGGCATCGACCATCAAGTCGTCGAACTGTTCGGGATGGCTGACGAATTGCCCGATGACCTGCCGCGTGGCGGTCAGGAGTGTGTCGACATCGGCCGGCTGACAGACAAACGACACCGAGCCCTGCTGCTCAAACGTCGGATAGGGCGATGACGAGAGGCCCACGCTGACGCTGTACACCTTGCCCAACCTCGTGCGGAGGCTATTGAGCAGAGCCTGACGCAGCACGTTCTTGACCAAGTCCTGCAGCAGCTGGCGGTCGAAATACTCGGTCGTGTCGCGGTACTGCAACGAGAGCATCGTCACCACGGCGCGCCCGGGGGTGGGCGACGCAGCCACAATGACGGTATCGCGAGGCACCACATGACGCGCCGGAGCCTCATCTGTCGTCCTCCCCTTTCCGCCGGGCAGTCCACCGATATAGGTCTCTATCACCGGCCGCAGACTGTCGAGCGGCGCGGCCGAGGAGACGATGAACGTATAGCCGTCGGCCGGACCGTAGAACCACCGCCGCATGACGGGCAGCACATCGGCCTCACGCACCTCCTTACGGATGCGGTCGGTCGTCAGTTTGCGGAAAAGATAGCTGTCGCCGTTGAGCACACGCTTCACCTCATCGGTAAAGGCATCCTGCGGCGTGGTGTGGCGCGTGCTGTCGGACTCACCAATCTTCGACATCGTGAGCTGGTAGACGTCATGGTCGAGACGCGGGTGAACCCAACGGAGCCACAGCAACTGGAACATCGTCTCCATGTCGGAGAGCTGTGCCATTCCGGAAACACCGGTGCGCTGCTTATCGACCAGGAACCTTACCGACGCCGTCGTACCGGAGAGATACGCTGAGAGCGCATCGCGGGTGAAATCGCCCGCACCCGACAAGGTGACGATGGGCGGCCCCACGATACCGGTGACGTAGTGAGCGGAGTCGACGGCATACTGTCCACCCCGCCGGAAGCCGGAAACGGTGATGCGGTCGCGGTCGGCTGCCGTCTGGCGGTAGATGACGCGTGTGCCATTGTCGAGCCTGAGGTCGGTGGCGTGCAGCTCCGGGATGGGCCGCTCGCCGACGATGTGGCGCCGGTAAGGCACGTCGCACAGGCTGTCGGGTGCGGTCATTGGCGTATAGTAGCGCGCCGGCACAGGCTCCTGCTCAACCGATGCGATGAGCCGCTGCAGGGCGGAGTCGTTGAGATGAACATCGCTGGCATTGCCCGTCAGCAGATAGTGGCGGGGCGAGGCG
>Ga0256407_10001545_pt1 | contig 47664 bp, 34 predicted proteins | sample RumenRJG_04DNA_FD_193489 | JGI IMG/M metagenome (GOLD analysis project Ga0256407, IMG submission 193489) | Bovine rumen microbial communities from Lethbridge, Alberta, Canada - RJG_04 | ecosystem: Host-associated > Mammals > Digestive system > Stomach > Rumen | place: Canada: Alberta...
TGCACCTGATCTACCAGCCCGAAAAGACCAAGCAGGCCTCGGGCAAGTACGAGAAGAAGTTCCTGAGCGGTGCCCGCCTGCAGCGCTACAAGGAGTTCAACAACGCTGAGGAGAGCGGCGGTGGTGAGGGTTGATCTTTTTAACGACAACCCCAAAAAGAAACGGAGAGCCCTGAATGCTCCCCGTTTTGTCTTTTTATGCCTACTTGCCACACAAAACTTAAATATTTCATAATAAGAAGGCGGGGAATCCTAATTTTTATCAAAAAACTTTGTGTATCTCGCTGAAAATGCGTAATTTTGCACGTCAAATTTGAACAGAATGAAGAAGAACCTCCTCATAATAGGTATTGCGCTTGCGCTGTTTTCTGGATGTGGCAACGAATATAACCGTATTTACAAGTATGCCGATACGTCGTATAAATACGAGTGTGCCAAGCAGTATTTTGCCTTAGGCAAGTTCCAGCAGGCATCATCGCTGCTTCAGGATGTGGTGATGGTGCAGAAAGGCCGTTCGTCTGCTCAGGAAAGCCTTTACCTGTTGGCAATGGCTGAGTATAACAACCGTGACTACGAGTCGGCCAGCGCCACGTTCAAGAAGTATTTCCAGAGCTACCCGCGCGGAATGTTTGCCGAGCAGTCTGCTTACTATATCGGTCAGTCGCTGTATGAGAGCACACCCGAGCCGCGCCTCGACCAGACGCCTACGGTGGGAGCCATCAGCGCCTATCAGAACTTCTTGGACTACTTCCCCGATTCGAAATATCGCGACGATGCCCAGGCGAAACTGTTCCAACTGCAGGACAACCTCGTGCGCAAAGAGCTGCTGTCGGCCAAGCTGTACTACAATCTGGGCGGCTATTTCGGCAACATCAACGCCAATACCGAGTCGAACTACGAGGCGTGCATCATCACCGCACAGAATGCGCTGAGGGCCTATCCCTACACCACGCTGCGCGAAGACTTCTCCGTGCTCATCATGAAGAGCAAGTACTATCTGGCGAAGAACAGTTCGGAGGAGCGTAAGGTGGAGCGCTACCGCGACGCTGAGGACGAGTGCTATGCTTTCCTCAACGAGTTTCCGGAGTCGAAGATGTGCGACACGGCGTTGGACTATATCGAGAAATGCAAGAAAATAACAAATGACTAAATATTGAATATGGATTACAAGAAATCAAAGGCACCGGTGAATACCGTCACCCGCAACATTATGGACCTCTGTGAGGAAACAGGAAACATCTACGAGAGCGTAGCTATCATCTCGAAGCGTGCCAATCAGATCAGCGTACAGATTAAGGAAGACCTGAGCAAGAAGCTCGCTGAGTTTGCCTCATATAACGACTCACTGGAGGAAGTGTTCGAGAACCGTGAGCAGATAGAAATCTCACGCTACTACGAGAAGCTGCCGAAGCCCACTCTGCTGGCTACGCAGGAGTTCGTAGAGGATAAGGTGTACTGGCGCGACCCTGCCCGCGAGCAGCAGGAAAGTGACGATATTCTGTCATAAACCATGTGGCAGCGTAAACAAACCGTTTTTCTCTTGTTGGCCGTCATCCTCGGTGTGGTGACGCTGTCTACGCGTTTCTACTCGTGGGCAATGTTCATCATCCTGCTGTTGGCGTCGTCGATAGACCTGCTCACCATATTTATATATAAGCAGCGCATGCGTCAGGCCGCTTTGTGTCTGGTCAGCCTGTTTGTATATATTGCATGGTATGTCGCCCTCATCGTCTACAGCAAGCAGACAGCCCCTGATGCCGCCTTCCATCTGTCGTGGGAGACCGTGCTGCCGATGGTTGCCGCCATACTGACGCTGATGGCCCGCAAGGCTATCATTGCCGACGAGAAGTTGGTGCGTGCCGCCGACCGCATCAGGTAGTAGCACGCAACACCATACAAGCCCAGTCGCCGTCGACGCGTGTCTGACAGTGCGACAGTCCTAACGTCTGTGCCTTGCCAATGAGCAGGGCACAGTCGTTTTCGTAAAAGCCGCTGAGTATCAGCGTAGCGCCGTCGGCCATCACGCTGCGGAAGCGCTCCATATCGTTGAGCAGTATGTTGCGGTTGATGTTGGCCATCACCACCTGGAAGCGCTGACTGATGCCGTCGAGTAGGGTAGCGTCGCCACACAGCGCGTCCATCTGCTGGTCTACATGGTTGATGACGGCATTGTGGCGCGTATTGTCGGCACTCCACTCGTCGATGTCGTAGCCCACACAGTGGCGTGCGCCCAACTTCAGCGCACAGATGCCCAGGATGCCCGTTCCGCAGCCACAGTCGAGCACGTCGGCGCCCTGCAGATGCATATCGAGCAGCGTGGCGCAAATCATGCGCGTAGTCTCGTGGGTACCAGTGCCAAAGGCCAGATGGGCGTCGATTTCTATTGCTATAGGGTAGGTTGCCGAGGGCAAATGGCGTCCGTCGTGAATGACGAGGCGGTTGGCAACGATAATCGGCTCGAAACCCTCCTGTTCCCATTGTTCGTTCCAGTCGCGGTCTTCAGCTTCCTCGACGGTATAGGTGATGCTGACACCCTCGAAGGGAAAGGCTTCGAGGACGCAGTCCATTGCGTCGCGGTCGAACAGCGACTGCTGGACGTAAGCCTTCAGACCCGCCTCGGTGTCTTCAAACGTCTCGCAACCAGCCTCGCCGGCCAGTGCCGAGAGTACGTCGCGTGCATCCTGCGTACAGGGTGCGATGGTGAAAAACAGCTCGTAGTATTTCATCGTTTAGTGTTAAATTTCTGTGCAAAATTACAAAAAATAGGGAAAAACCTACGCTGTCTTAGGGTTTTTCCCTACTTTTGCATGAAAAATTGTAGTATTTTTGCAACGTGAACAAATATAAAACAGATAAAATGCTTATGAAAAAGTGGATATTACTGACCGTAGTCACGTTCTTGGCCCTCCCGATGATGGCTCAGGACGACGACATGTACTTCGTTCCGACGAAGGAGAATCTGGCCAAGGAGGCAGAGAGTTACGGCATGCCCAAGAATACCTACTATTCGGGTAGCAAACGTAGCATAGACGACTATAACCGCAGGACGTGGTCGTCGGCCGTACCCATCGACTCGGCAGGCAACGATATCATTGACTTCTCGGCCGTTCGTGGCGTCTATCCTGACTCCACCTATATGGACGCAGGCAATGACTATAAGTACACGCGCGAGCTGGCACGCTTCGACAACTATGTGTCGACAGATGCCGCCTACTGGGAGGGTTATCGTGACGGACGCTGGTCGTCGCCGTGGTACTACACCAGCTACTATTCTACGTGGTACGACCCGTGGTACGATCCCTGGTACTATGGCGGCTACTACGGCTACTACTCGCCGTGGCGCTATGGCTGGTACAGCTACTACCGTCCGTGGGGATACTACGGCTGGTATACGCCGCGCTACTATTACGTAGGCAGGGGCCACAGCTACACGCGTCACTATGCCGGTCATAACCGTCCGAAGAGCCCGTATGCAGCAAACCGTACCACGTCGTTCCGCAACAGTTCGTCGAACAACGGTTCGTTCCGCAGCAGCACGTCCAACAACAGCTCGTTCTCCAACAGCTCGCGTAGTGCCAGCTTCAGCGGTTCACGCAATAGCGGCGGCTTTAGCGGTGGTGGTTCGCACAGCAGTGGTGGCAGCCGTCCCAGCGGTGGTGGCGGTGGTCGCTTTGGCCGGTAACGTGTGATAACAAAAGAAGAAAATTGCAATCATCTATTAAATCGTAAAACCATGATGAAAAAAGTATATGCAATAGCTGTCACAATGCTGGCTGCAATGCCGCTGGCAGCACAGGAGACCTACGAGAATGTGAAGATAGCCACCGAGGATCTGAACGGTACGGCACGCTATGTAGGTATGGGTGGAGCCCTCGAGGCGCTGGGTGCCGACATCTCTACCATCAGCACCAACCCTGCCGGCATCGGCCTCTTCCGCAAGTCGGGCGTCAGCGTGTCGTTCGGACTGAACAGCCAGCAGGGCGTCAACAATGCCGTGGGAGGCACCAAGACCAATGCGTCGTTCGACCAGATTGGTATCGTCTTCTCGCAGCGCGTCGACAAGACGTCATACGTCAACCTCGGCTTCAACTTCCACAAGAGCCGCAACTTCGACCAGATACTCTCGGCCAGCAACAGCCTGGACCATGCGTCGCTCAGCAAGCTGACCTGGAACAAGGCTGCCGACGGCCTTCTCTACGAGGAGTACAAGGATGCTCAGAACCGCATACTACCCGACATGGACAAGCCTTATATCACCTGCAACCAGCTCGACGCGATGCTTACCGAGGGTGGCTTGGACTACGATAGCGAGAAGAAGGATTGGAGCTACTATGATGCCGACAAGTATCGCTTCGACCGCTCGCATACGGGCTATATCGGCGAGTACGACTTCAACATCAGTGGCAACATCAATAATCGCGTCTATCTGGGTCTGACCGTCGGCGTCCACGATGTGCACTACAACCACTATAGCGAGTATTCCGAGGACTATCCCGTCAACAACGGCTATTACGGCATTACCGTTTCCGACGACCGCTCAATCACGGGCACAGGCTTCGACTTCAAGGCCGGCATCATCGTCCGTCCTGTTGAGACGTCGCCCTTCCGCGTCGGTCTGTATGTCCACTCGCCGACGTTCTACGAGCTTCGTACTTCCAACTACACGACGATTACCGACGGCGACTACACCATCAGCTCCCGCAACATCTACGATGGCAATTTCCGCTCCAACTATAAGTTCAAACTCTATACTCCCTGGAAGTTCGGTCTGTCCTTAGGTCATACCTTCGGCAGTCAGCTCGCACTTGGCGCCACCTATGAGTATTCCGACTATAGCGCTACGGACAGCCGCGAGATTACCGACGAGCGCTACGACGCATGGACCGACAGCTATCACACCAGAAGCGAAAGCGACCGCAAGATGAACGACCACACGCAGGACATGCTGAAGGGCGTGTCCACCCTGAAGCTCGGTCTGGAGTACAAACCCGACGCCGCTATGGCCATCCGTCTGGGCTATAACTACGTGTCGCCGATGTACAAGAGCAAAGCCTTCAAGGACGGCGCATTAGATTCCTTCGGTTCCTATGTCAGCTCCGCCACCGACTTTGTCAACTGGGACGAAACCCACCGCATCACCTGCGGCTTCGGCTATACCATCGACAAGTTCAACATCTCGGCAGCCTATCAGTACAGCGTCACCAACGGCAGTTTCTCGCCGTTTATGAGTTGCAACGACGACCAGGGCCGTCCCGATTACATCAACAAGGCCACCTATTGCGACGTGAGCAACAAGCGCCATCAGCTGCTGCTGACACTGGGCTATACCTTCTGATAACTTCTGAGCGGGAACGAGCTCGCTCTTTAGCTCAATGCATAAACAAGGGACTGTGCTTAATGCACAGTCCCTTCAATGTAGTTTCATAGTAAGTGTTAGTTAGATTTATTTGTTAGGGATCTATTTTCCAATAATGCCAAGGAGGGCTCCTGATTGGTTGTAATAACCGCCATTGTGGAAGTCGAGGTCGGCAGTCTGGGCGTTGTCACCGTTGTTGAAGATAATGTAAGCAGGCTGGGTTGTTAATGAACCGCTGTAGCTCCATTTCCACACGTTGTTGCCGTTATTAGTTCCGACCATCGTGCATGCTACGCCAGGCCATATACTGCCTGTGTAGTTGTTGGTGCTGTCCCATGCCCAACATTTGACGGTGGTCCACGACGTAGGAGCCTCGAAGAAGGCGCAGACCTCACCGTCGTTGACTACGCAGCAGTCGGGAGCATCGAAGGCGACATCCTTGATGGCTTCCACCTCAGAGAGGTCGACGGACGAACTGACATATAATTGGAAGTTGGTGCCCTTGACGGCGAGCTTGTAACTGCCTGTCGGCAGATCAGCCTCCGTCAGTGAACCCAGCAACAGCACGGCACCACCCTTCGTGCCTTGTGTGGCGAGTACGTAGCCGTTGTTTTTGGCCTGCTGGGTGATGATGGCACTCTGGTTGTGGAGTCCTACGGCACGGCGTGTGGCAATGAGTCGCTTGATGGTGGTCTTGTAGGTCTGCCAGTGCTTCAGCCATACGCAGGGGGTGCCGGGCATGGTGAGAATATAGGCGTTGGCGGCCTCGATGTTGGTATAGAGCGGACTGCTGGAGGGACGCCCAGTGTCGTGATTGTCAACGAAGGTGACGGCATAGCGTGCATAGCTGGCATCGTTGGCCAAAGCGGCATTGTTGAGCTTGCTCCAGTTGCCTTCGCTCTTAAAGGCGTCGTTGATGTTCCACTTCGTGATGAAGTCGAAGGCTGCCGACTGAATGACGCCATCAACCTTGGTGCCGTTGATCCAGTTGACGATGCCTGACTTACCGTTGTCTTTCCAGTATTCGCCAACAGAGTAGGTCGGCTTGGCAGAGGCATTGTATTCGCCCGTATATTGGGACTTGTAGCCAGCCACCATGTCGTAACGGAATCCGACATAGCCCAATTCCTTGATGAGGAAGTCGAGATAGGTCTTGACGTTTTTCTGTACGTTTTCATTTGTATGGTCGAGGTCGCGATAGCCGTCGAAGTTGTCACCGCTATCTCTCGCTCCAGTAGCTTTCTTACCGCTGTAGGCTCCCGTAGCCCATTCGCTGAGATGGCTGTTACACTCGTCGTTCTGACAGATATCAGAGAGGTCGGTATTGTCCCACGTGATGCTGTAGCTTCCCTTGGTCTCGTTGGGGAAGTCTACCCACGTGTCGCGCCCGTTCTTGTGGTTGATAACAACATCGGCAATGAAGCCCGTACCCTTGGCCTTGAACGTCTGGATCATGGTTTTCAGCTCAGTCTCCGTACCCCAGCACGATGTATGGTCGAGCCAGAAGCAGGGGTCGTAGCCCATGGTCTTGCTATTGTTGTTATGATAGAACGAAGACGTCTTGCCTGAGTTAGGCACCCAGATGAGCTTGAAGTACTGCGAGAGCTCATCGGCCTGGGCAGTCAGTGTGGTCCACTTTCCATCTTCATAGCCGTCCCAGTAGAAACCCTGCAACATGACGCCGTCATACTGGGCTGGCCAGCATTCAGACACAGTGGTTGTGGGAGGATCTGGTTCAGCCGGTTCTGAAGGACCTGCAGGTGTCGTTGGAGTAGGGGCAACCGGTGAGTCGTCGCCTCCGCAGGCAATAAATGCAAGAGACAAACTCATGGTCAGCAGAATGGACAAAAGTTGGATGTAGAAACGTTTCATTGTCGTTACGTAGTTTTGAGGTTTGTAATTTCTGATGCAAAGATACGAATAAAAACAGCAGGCTATTCACCTGTGAGGAGTAAATAGCCTGCTGAATGTGTGCAATCGGTTGCACGAGTGTGAGGAAATTACTCTACTGTACAATAAATCTTGTCAGATGTCTTACGAGTAGGATAGAGCTTGATGGTTGTTCCTACTACAGTTTTGATATCTGAACCACCAGCTGTGAGGTCGTTAACATCACCGCCGAGGTTGATATCCCATGAGTTGTTTGCAGTAAACTTCCAACCATTGCTTGTTACACCAGCACCAGTCTTCTCAAAACAGAAGTCTGTAGCGTTCCATGTCATCTGCTGAGCGTCATCTGCCTGATTCCATCCATTGAAGTCACCAACAAGGTTCATATTTGTGATGCGTACAGCATTGAGGGACATATTCTTCATGTTAAGAGTGACGTAATAGACACCTTCTCCTGCGGCGGCTTTGATATTGCTGCCACCACCAGCAGTAAAGTCACCAGTAATACCGCCAGTTAGATGCCCGCTATTAATTTCGGTACCCCAGTCACCTGCGACTTTTTGGAATTTAAATTCATTGCCCCAATTGTTTGGATCAGCACAATAGAGATAGCCAGTATAAATGCCATTGTTTTGGTCGGTAAGTGCCAAGCGCTGTTCTGCCTTTGACCATCCATCTGTGGCTCCAATGAAGAAAATGAATGGATCAAAACTTAATGGAGTAATCTCGTAGGTACCAGCAAGAAGGTCAAAGGTAAAGTTGTAGAACTTGGCGTTGGCATCAGCTGCAAACTTGATGTTACCACCGGTGTTGTCCCAAGTGAAGTTGCCTTTGTATGCTACTTCATCCTTTGCAGAAGCCAAGGCTATTCCCCAATTACCAATTGAACCATCTTCGTTGAATGCCGATGCAGGAATGAGCTTAATCTCAAAGGTTGTAATGCCCTCAAATTTCGTTGCATCATTTTCCATTGTAAACGTGAAGACTGGATTCTCGTAGACGTCACCTCCATTGTTAACCAGGTGGTACTCGTCAATCTTCTTGCACTTCCAACCATCAATGTTTCCTACGATATAATAACCGTTAGGATCAATGAATGGTGCCTGAACCTTGGTCTTGACATTAAATGTTCCGGAAGTTGTCAACACATTCTTTACCGCTGTCTTTCCGTCACCTGTATAGGCTGTTACAATAGCATCCATCACATTCGTGTTGTTGGGGTTCTTTCCAAAGGTACCCTCTACAAACTGTTTGAAATCACTGTAAAGTACACGTCCCTCATTATCCATGTCGAGCGTGACCTCTTTACCATTTGCTGTCAATGTGATCTCATATTTGCTCTCTGTCTCCTTGTAAGAGGAGGTGGGAGCCGTAATGTCGCATATTTTCACGGAGTCCTGGTCAACGGGAATTGTAGCGAAGTCTATCAAGGCTACTTCGGCAACGCTACCGCCACCAAAGGAGACAGCTTGAGTCGGTTCGTTAGTAGCTTGCTGCTTCCAGTCGTCAATGTCTTCGTTGCAGGCAGCGAAGGCGATAGCAGCAATGCCTAATAATAAATATGACTTTAATTTCATAATTGTTTCGTTTTTAGGTTATTCTTCTATTTCAGTAAACAAGAACGCACCAGTGACATCGTTGAAGAAGATCTGATAGCTGCCCTTAGCAACGGGTATCTTGCTGCCATCAACAGTACTGATACCGTATGGGAATGCATCGGTACCCCATTCTGTGTTGTCGTTAGAAACGAAGGTCAACTCGGCAGGAGCAGCCAGAGTGATGGTGCCATACCAGTCGTGGTTCTCAACCTTGCTGTTCATAGCAGTCAGAGCAACATCACCAAACTTCATGGAAGTATAGATGACAGGTTTGGTGTCATATTCGTAGGCTTCAATCTTCAGGGTCTCATCGCCTTCCTTGGCATTGTTGTCCAATAACAGGCGATACCAACCCTTCTTGTCAACAGTGATGTTGCCTTTGTCGTCGCCGCCATTACGTGATACGTAACCAGACCCGTCGGAGAAGTTTTTACCATCGCCACACATACCATACATCCATCCGTTGATGTCCTTTGCGGTAGGATGGTTTTTGATACCTCTTGGCGCAAGAATCTTCATACCGCCCTCTTCAAAGTATCCTACATACTCGATGACACCCTTACCAGTGAAGCGGTTGTACTCCTCACCTGCCTTGATATACATCGGAACGAGTCCTGTGCCAACGTTGTTGTAATCGCCATCACCCCAACTGCCATTACCGATATTGTCACCGACCATGAACCAGATTTCAGGTAGGGCCTCCTTCAGGAAGTATGCGGTGACCTTGAAGGATTGGATGTTAGAATAGACGTAATAGGCAGGTTCGTTCAAATTAGTCGGACAAGCCACCATGCGGGCATAGAGCGTGATGACCTCATCCCAGTCAATGGTTGGCAGGTCTTCCGTGATGTTACGCAACTGCATGATAGCAAAGTCTATCTCATTGGCAGGAGCATCGTATGTGATGGACTTGCCTTTGGTGTCGGTAGCTGCTATCTTGGTAGCATCTGAGAAGTCTTGGTTCTCAGAGAGTTCAATCCAATAGCTGGTCTCTGTGGGAAAACCATAGTTGGGCGCAGCCTTGGCGTGGAATCTTACAGACTCACTGTTCTTCAGATTGACGACATTGCTGCCAATCTCTGGGGCCAGGAGTTCGAATGACTTAGGCACGCTGAGAGTAGGGTTGTTGTCGCGATCGGTCTCACAAGAAGTGAGTGCGACAAGTCCCAGCAGCGCAGTAGCCAATATATTCAGTTTTTTCATAATCGTTACTATTAGATGTTGTTGTTAATTAATAACCAGGATTCTGATGTCCCTGCAAATTGGGATTAGCATTGATATCGCTGTTGGGAATCGGGAAGATGTTCAAGTGCTTGTCGAACGGAGTACCTTTCTCGGTGCCACCCATCCATTCCCATTTGTAGTTGCTCTGTCCGCCAAACTTGTTGAAGCGGATAAGATCCATACGGCGACGGCCTTCGAAACCGAACTCACGGCTCCACTCATCGCAAATCTGGTTGAGTGTAAAGCTGGCATCACTGGTGTATCCGTAATCACCCTTTGCACGGCTGCGAATCTTCTTGATAGCATCGAGTCCTTCCTGAGTGCAGTTGCCACCATTCAGGCGGGCATCAGCTTCAGCAATGTTCAGATATGCCTCGGCAGCACGCAGCATGGGGAAGTCTGTATCAACAAACTGGGTGTGCTTGGGCTGAGCACCATCAGCGTGTATGTTCAGGAACTTCACATACGCAAATCCTTTGGTGAAGTCGCTCTCCTTAGTGATATTCAGCGTGTGGCTTTTGTTGTAGAACAGCGCACGGTCGTCTTTACCAGAAATCTTGACATCTTCAGGAGTACCCTCAGCATAACCGCCACTGGGGAAGAACTTCTCCACAAACTGGCGACGGCAATGGTTGCCCCCCCAGTTCTCCTTGGTACCATAGGGGTAATTGTCCTTAATCTTATCGTTGCAGGTAGAAGCAATGATAAACAACGCACCACCCCAAGTCTGAGTGGCTATGCCATCGTGGATGGCTGGCAGGATAATCTCCTTCTGTGCACCATTCTTATCGTTGTCGCCCATAAATAGCAACTGATAGGGAGAATAACTGTAAGCACTGGTGGTAACAATATCGTAAGTGCCATCGGTTAATATCTTCTGGGCATAATCCTTGGCCTTAGCCCACTGTGCTGTACCAGTGTAAACTTCAGCGTTCAGATAGATACGAGATAACAGCAGCCAGGCAGCAGCCTTGTCAGCACGACCGTAAGCTACCCGCTGTGCAGGGTCTTTCAGGATATCAAGACCGTTTCCTTCGCCAATGATGTCCTTCAGCTCGCTTTCAACGAATGAGAAGATTGTGCTACGTGTAGCATACTGAGCGGGCTCGGTGGTAACGGTAGTAACGAAAGGCACGTTACCATAGAGGTCCATCAGGTGAGCGTAGTAGAATGCTCTCATAAAACGCGCCTCTGCACGCTGTGTCAGCGTCTTGTCATCAGTAGCATCTGCAGTCTGCTCCAGGAAATAGTTGGCAACAGTAATGCCAAAGTATAGACGATAGTAGAGAGCCTGCATCATAGGATGTGTGTCACTCCATGAATTGTGGTTGAACTCAGGAATACCTGCGTCACCCCAGATACAATGCGCCTCGTCAGTAGTCAGTTCGTTGGCATTCCACAACTGACGGATAAGACTGGATGTTCCTTCGTCAATGTCATCAATATCGCCATTGCCGTTAGGACCGGTCTGGCCGGTAGTCACCATATTCGCATAGATTTTGCTGAAAATGGCATCCATGTCGGGAGTCTGAACCTGTTTTGGGTTGATGTTGTCAACATCCAAGTCCTTGACACAGGCCGTAAAACCAAATGCCACGACAACGAAAGCAGCAGCCGACAAAATATTTTTAATATTGAATAGTTTCATAATTCTTTCTGTCTTTTAATGATTAGAAGTTCAGACTAAGACCAAGAACCGTTGTGAACGGACGTGGATAGAGAGAGTTGTCAATACCACTGGAAATTTCCGGGTCAATGCCATCATACTTCGTGATGGTGAATACGTTCTGTACGGTAGCATATACGCGGCCACTGATACCATTGTACTTTCCACCCTTGAAGAGACCATTGAAGCTATAACCTAAGGTGATGTTGTCCATCTTCAGGAAAGAAGCGTTCTGTACGAAGTAGTCAGAGAAGAACTGCTCAGTGAGCGGATTGGTGAGGCCCAGATTAACAGCCTCGGTAGGACGGTTGCCCAGATAACCCAGAGAGTAGATGGCACCCTGACCAACATTAAGTGAGCCGGCAAGATTGTCATTGTAAACATAGTTGCCGAGGCTTGCACGCATTGAGAAGCTGAAGTCCCAATTCTTATAAAGAACCTTTGAACCCAGGCCCATCGTCACATCAGCAGCGGGCTTGTAGTAGAAATAGCGGTCGCCACTGTCAATATATCCATTACCGTTGCGGTCTACGTAGGTGTTGGGCAGAATCTTTCCGTTCTGGTCGTAAGCCTGCTGATAGACAAAGAATGAACTTGCTGCATGACCTACGGCGTGTGCCTGGATGTTACCACCAGTACCGGCGCTGATACCGCCAGTCTCTACATAGTAGTTGTCACCGCTACCACTTACCAGCTCGTCGATTTCGTTATGGTTATAGGTGAGGTTATAGGTTACCTCCCAACGCCAATCCTTGGTCTGGATAGGACGTAATGTCGTAGCAAACTCAAAACCAGTGTTATGCAGTGAACCGATGTTGCTGGTAATCTTGTTGCGGAAGTTAGAACCTGCGGGTACGTAAACAGAGTTGATCAGGTCCTTCGTCTTGCGATAGTACCAGTCAACCGTGAACTCCAAGCGGTTGTTCAGGAATGACAGGTCGATACCAGCATTCCATGTGGTGGTCTTCTCCCAAGTCAGATTGGGGTTGTAAGCATCGGGACGATAAGTCACTCCGTTGTTCAAACCAATATTGTAGTATGCGTGATCAGCATTAGGTGTGTAGGTCGGAATATAGGTGTAGTCGCCAATACCCTCCTGCTGACCAGTGATACCCCAGCCTAAACGCAGTTTGGCATCACTTAGGAAATCAATGTTCTTCAAGAATGTCTCTTCCTTCATCTTCCAGGCAAGAGCCAGTGATGGGAATACACCCCAGCGGTTACCCTTGGCAAAGCGTGAAGAACCATCACCACGCAGTGTGAAGGTGAGCAGGTAGCGGTCCATGAGCGAGTAGTTCAGACGACCGAAGAATGATACCAAATAATTCTCACTCTTGTAAACAGTCTCTGTGGTCGGAGCATCGTAGCGACCGCCATTTAAATCCTTGTTATAAATGAATCTGCCGGTTTCGGCACCGCTTGCGTCAGTCTCCTTGTAGCCCAACTCGCAGGTAGCAGGATACATTCCCCAACCATTGTAGTCGCTCTTGACGTGGAAGTGTTGCCACTCATAACCTGCCATTACATCCAGATGATGAATCTTCTCAAAGTCCTTCATGTACTGGATGTAGGCGTTGAACGACAGATTATAGGTGTCTTTCTTGTTCCAACCGTCATAGCCATAATAGTTGTTACTAGTAGAGTAAGGACTGATAACAGTAGTCTGCTTACCTGTAGAGAAGTCTGCGCCACCATTGGCGTGGATGTGTAAATCCTCGAAGCCATGAATAGCATAGTCTACCTCGATGTTGCCAACAAATGACTTAGAGGTCGCTTTGTCTTCCTTCAGGTCGAGTAATGCTACGGGGTTGGACGTTGCATTGCGGTTGCTGGTCTGTACCCATGTCTTGTCAAGATAGGTTGCTGCAGAATACCACTGAGCATAACCACCGAAATACTTGTCGTAAATCTGGTTGCCAGAAACCTTGACGGGCTTGGTGGGATCCATGTAGCGTGCAGCACCGATGGCACCACCGTCAGCATAGCGGTTCTTGGCAATCATTCCCTTACCATTGATGTTGAATTTCAGATGGTCTTTCAGGAATGAAGGAGAAAGATTGATGCTGGCAGTATATCGCTCAAACTTTGAAGTCTTAACGATACCCTGATTGTTCGTGTAGCCCAGAGATACGCGATAAGGCATATTCTTCAGACCACCAGCAATAGTGATGTTGTGGTCGGTAGAAACGGCTGTACGATAAATCTCATTTTGCCAGTCGGTGTCAGCAAATTGCTGCTCGCCAAGGGTGTACGCACCTTTATAACCTGAAAGGTTTCCATCTTTGTCATACGTAGTAGTGACCGTTTCATCTGAAATAGGATACCAGCCGAGAGCTTTGTAAGCCTTGCTGTCTTCGCCATAGAGATTCTTGATGAACTCGCGATACTCACTTCCGCTCATCACATCAATAGTCTTTCTCTTGGCAGAGATAGAGACATTACCATTATAGCTGATTTTGGGAGCACTTCCTGCACGACCCTTCTTGGTGGTGATGATGATCACACCGTTAGACGCGCGCGAACCATAAATAGCTGTAGCAGAGGCGTCCTTCAGAACGGTGAACGACTCAATGTCGTTGGGGTTAACCATAGACAAGGGGTTGGCAAGACCCTGTACACCATAGTTGTCCATAGCCAGTCCGTCGATAACAATCAACGGGTCGTTAGACGCGTTCAGTGACGAACCACCACGGATACGGATTTGGGCACCACCACCAGGAGTACCACCATCGGAGATAACGCTCACACCAGCAATCTTACCACTGATCATGTCCTGTGCATTAGTTTGCAATCCATGATTCATCTCGTCAGGCTTGATGGCTGTGACAGAACCAGTCAGGTCGTTCTTCTTAGCGCGGCCATAACCAATGACAACCACGTTCTCCAGAACGTTCTGGTCTTCCTGCAGGGTGATCACCAGCTCGCGGGCGGCCTTGACGGTAGCCGTCTGATAGCCTACATACGAAACGGTGATGTCGGCACCCTGATTAGCCTTCAGTAAGAAATTACCGTCGAAGTCGGTGACGGCAGCTGTCTGTGTGTTAGCCACGCGAACAGTAGCACCGATGACGGGTTCCCCCTGAGCATCCTTCACATGGCCTTTTACGTCGATTTGCGCAAAGGCTCCTACCGAAAGGAAGAGTCCTAACAAGAGGACCAGCATCCTAAACGGAACTCGAATGTTTTCTTGCTTCATCATTTGTTTTTTAAAGTTAGTATAAATGTTATTAGTCTCAAAATTTCACTATCAACATGTCGTTTGTTAAATGACATAGTTTTGGCTTTGACCTAAATCAAGTGCAAAGTTAAGATTTGTTTCAATTCGTTCATACTAATTTTGAGTTAAAAACGTTATTATGATTGTGCAATCGTTTGCACGGCAAAACGGACATAAAACGTCGCGTAAGGAAAACATCCTATTTATCTTTTCAATAACTTTGTAACGTCAAAAGCTAATAACCTGATGAAAGAGACTGCACCATTGACAATGAAAGACATAGCCCGCGAGCTTGGAATCTCGGTGGCTACGGTGTCGCGTGCGCTGAAAAACTCGCCCCGTATCTCGGCAGAACGCCGTGAGATGATACAGCGCTATGCCCGCGAGCACCACTTCACTCCCAACGTCCTTGCCGGCTCGTTGCGCAATGTCCGTGTGCAGCCTGTGAAGGTCATTGGCGTCATAGTTCCTGACTTAGTACATTATTATTTTGCTTCGGTGCTGGCAGGTATTGAAGAGGAGGCCATGAGCCGTGGTTATCTGGTGGTTGTCGCCCAGAGTAGTGAGAGCTATGAGCGGGAAGTGAGCATCTGTCGTTCTTTCTATGAGAACAAGGTGTGTGGCATCATCGTGTCGCAGACGAAGAACACCCATCAGTACGATCATTTCCAGTATCTGTTGGACTCGGGCCTGCCGATGGTATTCTATGATAGAGTATGTACGGGCGTGGATGCGAGCCGTGTAGTAGTCGACGACTATATGGGCGCCTTCAATGCCGTGAGCTATCTGATAGAGCGTGGTTGTACACGAATCGCCTTCTATGGTTCGAACATGAATATGGAGATCTCGAAGAACCGTTTTAACGGTTACAAAGATGCGTTGCTCAAGCACGGCCTGGAGTATGACCCCGAGCTGACCTACATCTGTGACAACCGTGCTGACGCAGAGTCGCTGACGCCTGATGTGCTCAAGAGAGAGCTTCCTCCCAACGGCTTCTTCGCTATCAACGACGATACGGCTATTGGTATTTTATATACCGCCAAGCGCATGGGTTTCCATGTGCCGGAGGATATCTCTATCTGTGGCTTCACCAATGGCTATCGTGCCATTGCCTGCGACCCGATGTTGACAACGGTCGAGCAGCGAGGCCGTTCGGTAGGCGAGGAGGCTGCCTCGATACTCATTGACCAGGTAGAGGGGCACATCCCTGCCGATAAAGTGGTGAAGCGGGTGGTGCGCACCCGCCTCGTCGTCCGTGGCACAACTAAATAGACTAGCGTGATTAGTACACTAGTATGACTAGAAAAAAACAAAAAACATAAAACATATGAAACAAAAACCTAATTTACCATTTTGGAGCCTGTGGAATCTGAGCTTTGGATTCTTTGGCGTGCAGATAGCCTACGCCTTGCAGGCGGCTAACATCTCACGCATCTTTGCCACGTTGGGCGCTGACCCGCACAACCTGAGTTATTTCTGGATATTGCCCCCGCTGATGGGCATCCTGGTGCAGCCTGTCGTCGGCACGCTGAGCGATAAGACGTGGACGCGCTGGGGACGTCGTATACCTTATTTATTTATAGGTGCTGCCGTCGCTGTGCTGGTGATGTGTCTCCTGCCCAATGCCGGCTCGTTCGGACTGACCATAGGTGCTGCCATGCTCTTTGGACTCATTGCCCTGATGTTCCTTGATACCAGCATCAACATGGCCATGCAGCCGTTTAAGATGATGGTGGGTGACATGGTCAATGAGGAGCAGAAGGCGAAGGCCTACAGCATCCAGTCATTTCTTTGTAATGCCGGCTCCGTTGTGGGCTTTGTATTTCCTTTTCTGTTTACGTGGATAGGTATCAGCAATGTGGCTGAGAAGGGTGTGGTGCCCGATAGCGTCATCTGGTCGTTCTATATCGGTGCGGCCATCCTGATAGGCTGTGTGGTATATACCACTACGAAGGTGAAAGAGTGGAACCCCGAGGAGTATGCGGAGTATAATGGGACCAATGAGACTAATGGGACTAATGAGGCTAAAGGGTCGGGCAACTGGATTACCCTCCTGAAGAATGCTCCCTCCACATTCTGGAAAGTCGGACTGGTGCAGTTCTTCTGCTGGGCAGCGTTCCTGTATATGTGGAACTATACCACAGGAGCCATTGCCGAAACCGTATGGTATACCACAGACCCTGCCAGCGAACAGTTCCAGGAAGCAGGTAACTGGGTGGGTGTCTTGTTTGCCGTACAAGCCTTAGGCTCAGTCGTTTGGGCCGCTATACTTCCACAGTTTAAGAATACCAAACAGGCCTATGCTTTCAGTCTGGTTTTGGGTGCTATTGGCTTTGGCTTGGTACCCTTCCTCCACGACCCCTATCTGCAGTTCATTCCCTCTGTGCTTATTGGTTGTGCGTGGGCAGCCATGCTCGCTATGCCGTTTACCTTTGTCACCAATGCCCTGCAGGGCTATGGCCACATGGGTGCCTATCTGGGTTTGTTCAATGGTACCATCTGCATCCCGCAGATTATTGCCGCCCTGCTGGGTGGTGTCGTCCTCTCGCTGATAGGCAGCCACCAGTCGTCTATGATGCTGGTGTCGGCAGTATTACTGGTAGTCGGTGCTGCCTGTGTGACTGTAATTCGTAACAAGAAGTAATCAATATAATCAACGCTTATGAAACTCATATTCAATCTGGATTATCATACCACGTTTGGCGAGGATTTGGTGCTGAACATCCTTCCTGCCGACGATACTGCAAAAGCGTCGCTGCATAAAATGAGCACGCTCGACGGAGAACATTGGTTTGTTGAAATCAACAAAGCTGTGAAGGCAGAAACCTATATCGACTATTATTATAGTGTGCTGCGTGGCGAAGAAGAGAAACGTCACGAATGGCTGGTGGAGCCCCATCGTCTGGAGTTTGCCGCCACAAAGGCTTCATGCTACACGGTCTATGACCATTGGATAGACATTCCCGATGATGCTTACATGTACAGTTCGGCATTTACGGAGTGCGTGCTTGCCCGCCAGCGTGCTTTGTCGACAAAGTCTGAGTATCCGTGCACCATTCGTCTGAAGGTCCGTGCACCCCAGCTGAGGGCTGACGAGCGTCTGGCGATCGTGGGCGAGGCTGTTTCGCTGGGTGCCTGGGATGCCCGCAAGGCTGTGGCGATGACGGAGCACGGCTGTCACGAGTGGGTGGCCAGCCTCGATGCCTCACAGTTGCCGCAGGGCCGTGTTGAGTTCAAGTTCATTATCCTCGGCAAGGACGTGGAGTCGCCCACGTGGGAACAGGGCGCAAACCGTTCCATTGATGTGCTGCAGATGGAGTCTGGTGAGGTGGTGGTCTATGAACTGCCGCAGGCCTTTTTCCCCATCTATCCATGGAAGGGAGCAGGTACGGTGGTCCCCATCTTCTCGTTGCGTAGCGAGGGCTCTTTTGGCGTAGGCGACTTTGGCGACCTGAAGTTGATGATTGACTGGGTGGCCAAGACCCAGCAGCGCATCCTGCAGGTACTACCCATTAACGATACGAATATTACCCATACGTGGCAGGACAGCTATCCTTACAATTCCATCAGCATCTATGCCCTGCATCCACAGTATATGGACTTCCGTCAGATGCCAGCCATCAAGGATGAGGTGAAGAAGGCTGCATTTGAAGCCCTGCGCCAGGAGTTGAACGCCCTGCCACAGATTGACTATGAGCGCATGTTCAGCGCCAAGATGGACTATCTGCAGGAACTGTATCGCCAGGAGGGTACCGCCACGAAGCGTACTGCGGCATACAAGAAATTCTATAACGAGAATAAACAATGGCTCGAGCCTTATGCTGAGTTCTGTTACTATCGTGACCTCTATGGTACGGCGACCTTCTCAGAATGGCCCAAACCACTGGCAAAGCCCGACAAAAAGGTGACAGACTTCTGGTGTTATGTGCAGTATCATCTTGATTGTCAGATGCATGCTGCTCACGACTATGCCCGCCAGCATCGTGTCGTCTTGAAGGGCGATATTCCCATTGGCATTTCGCGCGATGGTGTAGAGGCCTGGGTAGAGCCCAAGTACTTCAATCTGAATGGTCAGGCAGGTGCTCCGCCCGATCCGTTCTCTGCTGACGGACAGAACTGGGGATTCCCCACGTACAATTGGGATGAGATGCTGAAGGATGGTTGCCAATGGTGGGTGCGCCGTTTCCGTAAGATGGCTGAATATTTCGACGCTTACCGTATCGACCATGTGCTGGGCTTCTTCCGCATTTGGGAGATACCCGTACCCGAGAAGTCCGGACTGGAGGGACAGTTCTCGCCTGCTTTGGGATTGAGCCGCGAGGAGATAGAGGGCTATGGCATCTATGGCCACGACGACCTGTTCCTCGTCGACCATAAGCGTAACGACCGCTGGCATCCGCGTATTGCCGTACAGTACCAGGAGCCTTATCAGAAGCTGAACGATGGTGAGAAGTATAACTTCAACCGCCTGTATAACGACTATTTCTATCGTCGCAACAACCAGTTCTGGTATCAGGAGGCCATGAAGAAACTGCCTCGTCTGACGCAAGCCACGCGCATGCTGGTATGTGCCGAAGACTTGGGTATGGTGCCAGACTGCGTACCTTGGGTGATGAACGAGTTGCGCATCCTGTCATTAGAGATTCAGACCATGCCGAAAGACCCGACCATTCGTTTCGGCAAGCTCAAGCGCAACCCCTATCGTAGCGTTTGTACCTTCTCGACCCACGATATGCCGACCCTGCGTCAATGGTGGGACGAAGACGAAGAGCAGACCCAGGCTTACTATAATGAATCGTTGCGTCGTGGTGGTGCTGCTCCTCATCCGCTGCCGGGCTGGCTGGCCAAGGATATCGTCAGTCGTCAGCTGACGTCGCCGTCTATGCTTTGTCTGCTGTCATTGCAAGACTGGCTGAGCATCGACGAACGTCTGCGCCTGCCCGACCAGAATGCCGAGCGTATCAACATTCCCGCCAATCCCCGTCATTACTGGCGCTATCGTATGCACCTCACCATCGAACAGCTGATGAAGGAGGACGACTTCAACGAGACTATCAAGACACTCATCACACAAAGCGGAAGAAAGTAAAACGAAATGAGATATTGTATTCTTTTTATTTCATGCCTGTTGTCGTCGGTAATGATGGCAACTGAGGTGAAGTCGCCCAATGGCCATGTGGTGCTAAGCTTTACCGTAGAGAACGGACGCCCGACCTATTCGCTGACATACAAGGGTAGGGAGGTGGTGCACCCCTCTCACCTTGGACTCGAGCTGGCCAAGGATAAGCACGCCTCGAAGGGTCTTGAAGAAACCGACCTAATGGACGGCTTCACGTTGCTGAAGGATGAAGTCAAGGAGGTCGACGAGACGTGGCAACCTGTGTGGGGCGAAAACCGCAATATCCGCAACCACTATGTGGAGTATTTGGCCATTCTGCCTCAGGTCGAGTACTTCCGTACCATGTTAATCCGCTTCCGTGTCTACGACGACGGTATCGGTTTCCGTTATGAGTTTCCCCAGCAGAAGAACCTAATCTACTTCCTCATCAAGGAGGAGCGCAGCGAGTTCCGGATGACAGGCGACCATACAGCGTGGTGGCTGCCCGGTGACTACGATACCCAGGAGCAGGAAACGCAGGAGACCCGTCTTTCTGAGATTCGCAGTCGCATGAAGGAAGCCGTCAACTGGGGCAACAGTTCTGTGGCGGTATTCTCACCCACAGGCGTGCAGACCTCGCTGCAGATGAAGTCGCAGGACGGCCTGTATATCAATATCCACGAGGCTGCCTGTGCCGACTATGCCACCATGCATCTGGAACTCGTCGACCAGCAAACCAAGGCGCTGACGACTCAGCTGGGCGGTGGCAGCAATGCCTATACGCCGAATCCCAAACCATCACCCTATCCGCTACCGCAACCCTTTACCTTCGTCAGCCATCTGACGCCTGACGCCACGGGCCTGAAGGGAGCTATGCAGACGCCATGCGAGACGCCTTGGCGTACAGTCATGGTGAGCGACGATGCCCGCGATATGCTGTCGAGCAACCTGATATTGAACCTCAACGAGCCCTGCGCCCTTGACGATACGTCGTGGATTCATCCCACAAAGTACTGTGGCGTGTGGTGGGAGATGATTGTGGGTAAGTCGTCGTGGAACTATACCGACGAGTTCCCCAGCATCAAGCTCGACAATATCGAATGGCAGAAGGTGAAGCCCAATGGACGTCACGCTGCGAATAACGAGAAGGTGAAGCGCTATATCGACTTTGCCGCCAAGAACGGTCTCGACCAAGTGCTGGTCGAGGGCTGGAATGTTGGTTGGGAAGACTGGGCGAACATGTGGAAGCGCGACGTCTTCGACTTCGTGACACCTTATCCCGATTTCGACATCAAGATGCTCAACGACTATGCACACTCGAAGGGTGTCAAGCTGCTGATGCACCACGAGACCTCCAGCTCAACGCAGAACTACGAGCGTCACATGGAGGCAGCCTTTAACCTGATGAACGAGTATGGCTATGACGCTGTGAAGACGGGTTATGTGGGTGATATCATCCCACGTGGTGACCACCACTATTCGCAGTCCATGAACAACCACTATCTCTATGTGGTGAAGGAAGCTGCCAAGCACCATATCATGGTGAATGCCCATGAGGCGACACGTCCTACGGGCCTCTGCCGTACCTATCCCAATCTGGTGGGCAACGAGAGTGCGCGTGGCACGGAGTATGAGGCCTTTGGCGGTTCGCGCCCTGACCATACCTGCATCCTGCCGTTCACCCGTTTGCAGGGTGGTCCGATGGACTATACCCCAGGTATCTTCGTCACCAAACTCTCTGAGTGGAGCGACAACCCCTCGTGGGCTCGTATTACCATTGCCGGCTCGTTGGCACTTTATCTGACCATGTATTCGCCCCTGCAGATGGCTGCCGACCTGCCCGAGAACTACGAGAAGTTCGACGATGCCTTCCAGTTCATCCGCGAAGTGGCGTGCGACTGGGACGAGAGCATCTATCTGGAGGCTGAACCTGCCGACTACATCACCGTAGCCCGCAAGGCCAAGGGTACCGACAACTGGTTCATCGGCGGCAAGTGCGACGAGAACGGGCATAAGACAACCGTCAAGCTCGACTTCCTCGACAAGGGACGCAAGTACGACTGCACCATCTACGCTGACGCGAAGGATGCTCACTACGAAAAGAATCCGCAGGCCTATACCATCACGAAGAAAGTGGTCAAGGCCGGTGATGTGCTGAAACTCACTGAAGCCCCTGGTGGCGGCTTCGCAGTATCATTAATAGCCAAGTAAATGAAAAAGTTGTTGACAACGACAGTCTGCCTGCTTATGACGGTTCTCGCTACTGCCCAGGACTTTTGTTTCGACGAGATGACCTACTCGCCGGAAGAGACTACCTTTAAGCTCTTTGCACCGGCAAACGCCAAGAATGTCAAGGTGCGCATCTATCAGGAGGGTATGGGTGGAAAAGCTGTGAAGAGTGCCAAGATGAAATACCAGAACGGCTTATGGACAGCTACTGTCCAAGGTGATCTTTTGGGACGTTTCTATACCTTTGATGCAGGATATGGCGAAACACCGGGTGTCTTCGCCAAGGCCGTTGGTGTGAATGGTCAGCGTGGTGCCATCATCAACGATATGAAAACGTGGCCCGAAGACTGGTGCTGTGACCAGCATCCTGTCATCAAGTCGCCCGCTGACCTTGTCGTCTATGAGCTTCACCACCGCGACTTTTCCATTGCTCGCAAAGACGCCAAGTATCCTGGCAAGTACCTTGCGCTGACGGAGCCTTGGGCTATTGACCACCTGAAGGCTTTGGGCGTCAATGCCGTACATGTCCTGCCCAGCTACGACTATGGCTCTGTCGACGAGACTGAGCTGGATACTCCTCAGTACAATTGGGGCTATGACCCTGTCAACTACAATGTGCCTGAGGGTGGCTACTCAACCAATCCGTATGACCCTGCTGCTCGTATCCGCGAGTTCAAGCAGATGGTGCAGGCGCTCCACAAGGCTGGTATTGCCGTCATCCTCGATGTGGTATATAATCATACCTACAATATCGATAACTCCAATTTCCAGAAGACTTACCCTGACTACTATTATCGTAAGAATGCCGATGGCTCTTACAGTAACGGTTCGGGCTGTGGCAATGAGACGGCTTCGGAAAAGCCGATGATGCGTCGTTTCATGATAGAGTCTGTGAAATACTGGTATAACGAGTACCGTGTTGATGGCTTCCGTTTCGACCTGATGGGCTGTCACGACATAGAGACGATGAACATCATCCGACAGGAATTGTCTAAGCTTGATCCCTCCATATTTATCTATGGCGAAGGCTGGAGCGCGGGCAGTTGTGCGCTGCCTAACGACCAACTCGGTATGAAGGCCAACATCCCGCAGATGCCTGGCATTGCCGCTTTTTCTGACGAGATACGCGACGCCCTGCGTGGCCCGTTCTCTGACGACAGCAAGCCCGGCTGGCTGGGTGGTGCTCCCGATTGCGAGGAGAGTCTGAAGTTTGGCATTGTGGGCGCCATCAGTCATCCGCAGGTCGACATGTCGAAGGTGAACTATTCGAAGGCACCTTGGGCCATTGAACCGACACAGATGATGAGCTATGTGTCGTGCCACGACGACATGTGCCTGGTAGACCGCTTGAAGGCCAGCATTCCTTCTTTGAAATTGTCTACTGGTAAATTGTCAGATGCTCAGATGGATGAGCTCATTCGTCTCGATCTGTTGGCACAGACGGCTGTCTTCACCTCACAGGGCGTTCCCTTCATGCTGAGCGGTGAGGAGCTGTTGCGCAACAAGAAAGGTGTACACAACTCGTATGAGTCGCCCGACAGCATCAACCAGCTCGACTGGCAGAACAAGGTACGCTATCCGCAGGTGTTTAAATACTACCAAGACCTCATTGCTTTGCGCAAGAATCATCCGGCTTTCCGCCTGGGCGATGCCCATTTGGTGCGCAAGCATCTGGAATTCCTGAAGACTCCTCAGGGCGTGGTGGCATTTCGATTGAAAGACTATGCCGGCCGTGACGACTGGCGTAACATCATCGTTATCCTTAATGTCAACCGCGAGACGGCGACTGTCGACATTCCCAAGGGGATGTACGTTGTGGTTTGCCAGGATGGAAAGATCGATGAGCAGTCGACCAACAAGATCTTTGGCCGTCGTACGACCGTCGGCCCACAGTCAGCATTAATTTTACACGATTAACTATATGAGACGTTTATTGATACTAATGGCCCTTGCGGGCGTGACTTTGACTATGAGTGCCAAAAAGACAGTAATTGAGCGTATTGACCCGACAGACTGGTTCGTCGGCATGAAGAATCCCGAGCTGCAGCTGATGGTGTATGGCAAGGGTATCCGCGACGCACAGAGTGTGACCACCGACTATCCTGGTGTGGCAATTGACAGTCTGGTGCGGCTTGACTCTCCCAACTACCTGCTGGTATATCTTAACTTGAAGGATGCGAAACCGGGCACGATGAAACTCACGTTCCAAGTGAAAAGCGAAAAGGGTAAAGTCAAGAGCGAGGTGGTGAACTATCAGCTGAAACAGCGCGAGATGAGCGGCGACAAGCGCAGAGGCTTCGACATCAGCGACGTGCTCTATCTGCTCATGCCCGACCGCTTTGCACAAGGCCCCAACCATCAGCCACAGCTGAAGGGAATGCGAGCTTACAAGGAAGACCGCAACGCTCCGTCGCTGCGTCACGGTGGCGACTTGGAGGGCCTGCAGCAGCACCTCGACTACTTCAACGAGCTGGGTGTGACGGCCTTGTGGTTTACGCCGATTCTGGAGAACGACTCGCCCGATCAGGGTCAATGGTCGACGTATCATGGCTATGCCTGCACGGACTACTATCGCGTAGACCCCCGCTTTGGCACCAACGGGCAGTATCGTCAGCTGATTGACGCCTGCCACCAGAAGGGGCTGAAGGTGGTGATGGACATGATCTTCAACCATTGTGGCTTCGAACATCCGTGGGTGGCCGACCAGCCCTCGAAAGATTGGTTGAACCTGCCTGAGTGGCTCGAGCAGTCGGGTGGTACGAGCGATTCGCGTGGCACCGATTTCCTGCAGACCAGCTATAAGCTCACGCCTGTGCTCGACCCCTACGCTTCGAAGGTAGACATGAAAGAGACCACCGAAGGGTGGTTTGTCAGCACCATGCCCGACCTCAACCAGAACAATCCGCACCTGATGCGCTACCTGATACAGAACTCGAAATGGTGGATAGAGACGGCAGGCATTGACGGTATTCGCATGGATACCTATCCGTATGCTTTCCGCAAGCCGATGGCTGCGTGGATGAAGGAGTTAGACGAGGAGTATCCAAACTTCAACACCGTGGGTGAGACGTGGGTCACAGAGCCTGCCTATACCGCTGCCTGGCAGAAGGACAGCAAGCTGTCTGACGAGAACAGCTACCTGAAGACCGTCATGGACTTCTCGTTCCAAGAGAAGCTTGACTCGGCCAAGCACGAGATTACCGACGGCTGGTGGCGTGGCATGAACCGCCTCTACAACTCGTTCTGCTACGACTATCTGTATCCCAATCCGTCCAGCGTGATGGCCTTCCTCGACAACCACGATACCGACCGCTTCCTTGGTGACGGACAAGATATTATCGCATTGAAGCAAGGCTTGGCACTGCTGTTGACTGTACGCCGCATCCCACAGTTGTACTATGGCACAGAGATAATGATGAACGGTACGAAGGCTGTTACCGATGGCCATGTGCGTAAGGACTTCCCCGGCGGATTCCCTGGCGATGCACATAATGCTTTCACTCGTGAGGGACGCAGCAAGATAGAGAATGAGATGTTTGACTGGATGAGCAAAGTACTGCATTGGCGTCAGGGCAACGAGGTTATCACGAAAGGACAGATGACGCAGTTTATTCCCTACAAGGGCGTCTATGTCATTAGCCGCCAGTATCGTGGCCGTACCGTGGTGACCATCATCAACGGCACCCGTCGAGCTGCCACCTTTGAGGCCAAGCGCTATGCCGAGCTGACCGACGGCCGACAGCAGGCTGCGCAGGCCCGCGACGTGGTGACGGGCGCTCGTTATGACCTGACGAAAGACCTGCCGCTGAAGGCGCGCCAGGCCTTAGTGCTGGAGTACTGAATACTACGTTTTCGCACAGTCAATCCTATGTTTTCAACCCGTCAAAGCTACGTATTCACATTGTGAATACGTAGCTTTGACGTTGTCTATGTGGGACATAATCGACTGTAGTAGCCTATTTTAGGTTGACCACCTCATAGTCTAAACCCTAAGATTAGTTGACTAGGAGAAGAGTTAGCTGTGGCATAATTTCTGTCAAGGGACAGAGGTAAGTGACATCTATACGTATTGCCCGTTTGTTAGAGCCTGCATGTGAAACCTATCTTGGCTTCAAACGTGTTGGCATGTACCGTGGGATAGTATCTGTAGAAGGTGCGACGCGAGAAGTAGGAGCCTGAGAGGGTGACGGACCACTGGCGGGCGAGGTGTATTTCTATGACTGGATTGACAACCAAGAGGGCGGCATTGCTGCGGTCGCCCTGCACGTTCAGGTAGTGTAGGTCGGCGGTGCCGTCGGCATAAGCCTGCAGGTCTTTGTCTTCATAGCCTTTCCAGGTGTAGAGTCGGAAATATTTGGCATTCAGGATGAAACGGCCGAAGCGTCCGAAATCAAGTTGTGTCTTCGACTTGATGCTGAATCCGCTACCCATGTTGTAGTCGCGCTCAATGACGTTGAAATAGTCGCTCTTGGTGCCACCCAGCAGGATGCCGCTGAGGAAGATACGTTGCTCCAGCTTCGACAGTCCGCCCATCTGGGGCAATGAGAGAATGAAACCGGGACCGAAGCCTGCTGCCTCGCTGATGCGATAAGGAGTAAGATCGGAGCCGTTCTCGATGGCTTCTGCGTCGTAATAGTTGAAGTGCTGGTAGATACCAAACTCGCCAGCCATATCTTTCTTGTCAAGGATGGATGTGCTCCACAGACGTCCCACGATGTTCAGCGTGTTGACGAAGGGCTGTCCGCCACCAAAAGCGGAATTCAACTCAACGTCGAAAAAGTCGTAGGGGGTGGTGTGGTGCTCGCCATCAGCAGAAGTGCCATAAGTCAGCGTCATGTTGATATAAGGAGCGTGGACGCCACGGAAGAGGGCACCATCGTCGGCCAGATAGCGCCAGCCTACCGATAGCGACACGTCGACAGGTATCTTGCTGAAGTCGTGGTAGCGGTAGTGATCGTGACGCACCCGCCAGGCATCGCCGCTGAAGATGCGGTGGAGGCCCTGAATGGGGTTGATGATGGCCGCAGCAGCCTCGCGGAAGAAGCGGCTGATACCGAAGTCGCGGTCGTCAAGTATGGTAAGGCTTAGGCGGTGGGTCATCTCACCAATAGCCATACCGCCACAGCTGGTGGCAATGACGTCGTTGATGGCTGGTGGCTCGGTCTCGCCAAGGAACTCCCACATCAGCGAACCGCCCAAGGCATAGGGCGCTGACTCCCAGAACGTCAGGCCATTGGTGCGGGCAGCGTTGAAGTAGAGGTTGCCATGATAGGGGTGGGCAAACATGTTGGTGATGAAGAAATCGTTGTCCCACACCATGCCGTCGGTGAAGTTACGCTTCAGGCTACGCAAAGTGGTCTGGGCAAAGTCTGAGTTCAGGGCCCATCTGTCAAAGAGCTGTACGCCGACGTTGATACCCGTTGCCTCGGCAGCCGCCTGCCAGTAGCGCTTCTTGACGGGCAAGGCCATCGTAGAGTCTGTAAAGATAAGCTGTGAGCGCTTCTCTTCCCATGCGTGTCGCCACGAGTCGTGCTTACGTTCCTGGCGATAGGTCAGACCCAGCTCTACCAACGGACGATTGCGGTAGGTCTCGTTGCGGTCATAGTAGCGTGTCAGGCCCCAGCCAACAGAGGCAAAGGCTCCAAATTTCCTGCTGATCTGATAGTCGGCATTCAATCGGGCCTGCAACGAGTAGAGACGCTCGGGTTTTACGGTATTATCCTTAGAGAAGGTCTCAACATGGTAGTAGCCAATATCGCCGCTCAGACTCCATCGGGGCGACACCTGCCAATACTGGCCAAGACGATAGAATATGGCGCCGGAGAACTTGGAGTCGAGCCCCATGAAGTGGGTTCCCAGACCCATGATGTTATAGGTGCTGTGGTTGCGGTAGCGCACGGCAAGATTCGTCTTGGTCGACGAGCCTCCATACACCATGATGTCGATGTCGGTTGTCGGGTTGATGTTGACCAGTCCAATCTTGTGACCAATGGTGTCGTACGAGAGGTTGATCAGACCAATCTGCCATCCCTTCGGACGCTTGCGGGCAACATTGATGATGCCCAGTTGCATGCCGTTGAGCGAGTCGGTATAGTTGGCGGCACCCAACTGCCAGCCACGCATCATGCCCGACGAGACATTCAGAATGCCCGACCATTGCAAGCCACGATTCATGCCTGTGGTAATATTGCTCACGCCACTTAGCTGCAAGCCGTTAAAGATGTGTGCCGATGTGTTAGAAACACCAGACAGCTGTAGGCCACGGCCCCCATCGGTAGCTACCGACGAGATAATGCCCAGTTGGACGCTCTTCACCGTATCCTGCGTGCTGACAATGCCAATAGGAAAATGCTGTGCACAGACATGACAACTCGCTAAGGCCATCATGGCGGCTATGGCCAATATCTTAATACCCTTCATAATGATGATACAGCGTATGTTAAATCTATTTAGGTGATATAATCGCTACAAAGATACAATAAAAATGGGAATAGACAAAATATTACCGATTTTTTTATTTCCAGAACGTTAGAGTAGGGGGGCTAACGTTAAAATATCTATAGACCTTGCTTTTTTATCGAGGTTTTCATTTGTTATTTCTACTAATGATACGAAATTGTTTCAAAATGTTTGGATGTTTCGTCGATAATAGTTACTTTTGCATCGTGAAATTATGGATGTTTAGTATATTGACAACCCAATGAGAAAAATGATTTTGACGATGTGTGCCTTGGCAGCCCTGAGCGCCAGTGCACAGAAGAAATGGACGCTGCAGGACTGTCTGGACTACGCGTTGACGCATAACCTCACGCTGAAGACGGCCGTGCTGAAAAAGCAGTCGGCGACGGAAGACCGTAAGCAGTCGAAGGCCGACCTGTTCCCGTCGCTCAGCGCGTCGACCACTCACAGCGTGGGCTATACGCCGTGGGAGGAGAGCTCGGCAGTAGACAAGGGCGTGTACAGCGGCAACTACGGCATCAACACCTCGTGGACGGTGTGGAACGGCAACAAGAACCGGAACACGCTGAAGCAGAACAAGTTGGCTGAGCAGCAGGCTGAGCTGACCGTCGAGCAGACGTCGAACAGCATTCAGGAGGCTATAGCCGGTTTGTATGTCCAGATATTATACATGAGCGAGGCTATCACCGTGAACAAGCAGAGCTTGGAGGCGAGCAAGAAAAACGAGGAACGCGGGCGCGCGATGATGGAGGTTGGCAAGATGTCGAAGGCCGACCTGGCCCAGCTGACGGCCCAGCGTGCCACGGAGGAGTATAACCTGCTGTCGGCAGAGAGCGAGCTGTCGTCGTGCGTGCTGGAGATGAAGCAGATGCTCGAGATTACGGACGACCCGGACTTCGACGTGGCGGTACCTGCCGTCAGCGACACGAAAGCCCTCGAGCCCATTCCCGACAAAGCCACCGTCTACCAGATGGCGCTGGCCCACCGTCCGGAAATCAAGAACAGCACGCTGGCCATCGCGTCGAGCGAGCTGGGCGTGAAGATGGCCAAGGCGGGCCACATGCCTACCGTCAGCGTGACGGGTGGTCTTGGCAGCAACACGTCGTCGATGAGCGAGAGAACGTGGGGCGTTCAGATGAAGAACAACTTCGACGCCTCGGTAGGTGTGGGCGTCACCGTGCCCCTCTTTGACAACCGCAAGACCAAGACATCGGTCAACAAGGCTAAGATACAGCACGAGCAGGCCCAGATAGAGCTGGAAGAGGAGAAGGACGACCTCTATGCCACCGTCGAGGGTCTGTGGCTCGACGCGCAGACGCACCAGAAGAAGTTCCGTGCCGCCCAGGTCTCTGTCGAGAGCGAGCAGCAGTCGTACAACCTGCTGAGCGAGCAGTTTGAGCTGGGTCTGAAGAACATCGTCGAACTGCTGAACGGCAAGACCAATCTGCTGAAGGCTCAGCAGAACCTGTTGCAGGCGAAATACACGACGATACTGAACCTGCAGCTGCTGCGTTTCTACCAGGGCGATGGGATAACGATTTAAGTTTATATTGTTAATAGAGAATAGAGAAAAATATATGAAGAACAAGAAAGTATGGATGGCCGTAGCGGCAGTTGTCGTGATAGCCGTTATCGTCTGGCTCGTGTCGGGCGGCAAGAAAGAAGAGAAGGTCGAGTTTGAAACCGCCAAGGTGGAGCGCCAGGACATCAAGACCAGCATCACCGCCACGGGCACCATCGAGCCTGTGACCAGCGTTACGGTAGGTACGCAGGTGAGTGGTATTGTCTCGAAGCTCTATGTCGACTACAACTCGGTGGTGAAAAAGGGACAGGTGATTGCTGAACTGGACCGTACCAACCTGACTAGTGAGCTGAACCGTGCGAAGGCTGAGCTGACATCGGCACAGAGTACCCTCAGCTATGAGACGGCCAACTTCCAGCGCTATCAGAAACTGTTTGACAAGGGACTGGTGAGCGCTAACGACTATGAGAGTGCGAAGTTGAGCTATGAGAAAGCCCGCCAGACTACCGCCTCGGCCCGCGAGAGTGTGCAGAAGGCTCAGACCAACCTCGGCTATGCCACCATCACGTCGCCCATCGACGGCGTCGTGCTCTCGAAGTCGGTCGAGGAAGGTCAGACCGTGGCCGCCTCGTTCAACACCCCTGAACTGTTTACCATTGCCCAGGACCTGACAGACATGCGCGTGATTGCCGATATAGACGAGGCTGACATTGGTGGCGTGAAGGAAGGCCAGCGCGTATCGTTTACCGTTGACGCCTTCCCCGACGACAAGTTCGACGGACAGGTGACGCAAGTACGCCAGCAGGCTACCACGACGAGCAATGTGGTGACCTACGAGGTGGTTATCTCGGCTCCCAACAAAGACCTGAAACTCAAGCCCGGACTGACGGCCAACGTCACTATCTTTACGCTTGAGAAGAGCAATGTGCTGGCAGCCCCTGCCAAGGCTCTGCGCTTCGTGCCTAACGAGGCTTTGCTATCGAAAGGTCAGCAGATAGAAGATGTCGAGGCGCCTACTAAGGTGTGGACGCTGGAGGGCAATACCTTCAAGGCTCACGCTGTGGAGATCGGTACCACCAATGGTATGCTGACAGAGATCGTCAGCGGCATCAGCGAGGGTACTGAGGTGCTCGTCGACTTCAAACTCAGCGGTGGCGAGACGGAGGAGACAGGCCAGCAGGCTCAGAACCCCTTCATGCCACGTCCGCGTAACAACAACAGACAGCAGAGTGGCGGCGGCCAGCAGCCAAAGAGGTAATATGTCTGATGTAAGATGTAAGATGTAAGAATTAAGACTATGGACGACAATAGAAAAGTAGTCATCGAGCTACAGAACGTCAAGCGCTACTTCCAGGTAGGCTCTGAGACGGTGAAGGCGTTGCGTGGTGTCTCGTTCAAGATCTACGAGGGCGAGTTTGTCACCATCCAGGGTACTTCCGGCTCGGGCAAGTCGACGCTGCTCAACCAGTTGGGCTGTCTCGATACGCCTACCAGCGGAGAGTACTTTCTTGACGGCATTAGCGTGCGCACCATGTCGAAGACCCAGCGTGCCCATCTGCGCAACCAGAAGATTGGCTTCGTGTTCCAGAACTACAACCTGCTGGCAAAGACCACCGCTGTCGAGAACGTGGAACTGCCGCTGATGTATAATTCGAAATATGATGCCCGTCAGCGTCGCCGTGCTGCCATCAAGGCCCTGCAGGCCGTAGGCTTGGGCGACCGTCTGATGCATAAGTCCAACCAGATGTCGGGTGGTCAGATGCAGCGTGTAGCCATTGCCCGTGCCTTGGTGAACGAACCAGCTGTGCTGTTGGCCGACGAGGCTACGGGTAACCTGGACACGCGCACCTCGTTCGAGATGCTGGTGCTCTTTCAGGAGCTCTATAAACAGGGCCATACCATTATCTTCGTGACCCACAACCCTGAGATTGCGGAATATGCCTCGCGCAACATCAATCTGCGCGACGGAAAGATTCGCGAGGACACCATCAATACGAATATCAAGTCGGCAGCAGAGGCTCTGGCCAAGTTGCCTGCTCCTGTGGACGACTAAAAAATGAACTTTTGGAACAGCGAGAGCAGAACTGAACATGTTCGGGTTATGTCGAGTCGTGACAAAAGTCATAATGAACAAGTAAATTATGAATATAACGAATTTATTTAAAGTAAGCTTCAAGGCGGTGGCCAACAACAAGATGCGCTCGTTCCTCTCGATGTTGGGTATCATCATCGGTGTGGCAGCGGTCATCATTATGATGGCTATCGGACAGGGCTCGAAGGAGAGTATCCGTCAGGAGTTGTCGACGATGGGTACCAACCTGCTGACCATCCGTCCGGGAGCTGATATGCGTGGTGGCGTGCGCCAAGACCCCTCGGCCATGCAGACGCTGAAGATGGCGGACTATGAGCGCATCATGCGCGAGAAAAAGTTTGTGTCGAAGGTGTCGCCCGAGGTCACCGCTAGCGGACAGGCCATCTACGGCAACAACAATACTACGACGTCGATGTATGGAGAGTCGACGGAGTATCTGGATATCAAACAATGGTCGGTAGAGGAAGGCGACTGCTTCACAGACGAAGACATCAAGAAGGCCGCTAAGGTCTGCGTTGTTGGTGCCACCATCGTCAAGGAGTTGTTTAGCGGCCATGATCCCATAGGCAAGACCATTCGCTTCAAAAGTATCCCAATGCGTGTCGTGGGTGTGTTGAAGTCGAAAGGTTATAACTCGTGGGGTATGGACCAGGACAACGTGGTCATTGCCCCGTATACTACGGTGATGAAGCGTATTGCTGCCCAGACCTATTTCTCCAGCATTGTCTGCTCAGCCCTCACCGAGGAGCTTTCAGATGCCGCTATTGAGGAGCTGACACAGATGTTGCGCGACAATCACAAGCTAAAGGGCGACGCTGCCGACGACTTCACCATCCGTTCTCAGGCAGAGATGATGGAGACCATGTCGACGACGATGGATACCGTGACGCTCATCCTTGTCGTGGCTGCTGCCTTCTCGCTGCTCGTGGCTGGTATCGGCATTATGAACATCATGCTGGTGTCTGTTACGGAGCGAACCAAGGAAATCGGACTGCGTATGGCCGTTGGTGCCACTGGGCCCGTCATCTCGCTGCAGTTCCTCATCGAGTCGGTGCTCATCAGCGTGACGGGCGGTCTGCTGGGTATTCTCGTAGGATGTACGGCCAGCGCCTTCCTGGGCTCGTTTGGTATGCCCTCCAGTGTACCTGCATGGAGCATCTATGTGTCCTTTATGGTGTGCGTCTTCATTGGCGTACTCTTTGGATACATCCCTGCTCAGAAGGCAGCTAATATGGATCCGATAGAAGCTATTCGCCATGAGTAAAGGCAGTTATTTCGACATCAACAAAAATCTGGCCGGTGCGTGCCACATGGCCCTGTGGGCATTCCTTTTCCTGTCGCCCCTAACTTACTGGAGGGGTACGGGTTTTGAGTTCCCTCACTATCTGATGACGTGCATGACCCCGCTGTTCCAGATGATAGTTTTCTACTTGAACTATATCATTCTGGCCCCCAAATTGTTTGTAGCGGGAAAGCATCGTTACGACCTGCTCATCAACGTCGTGCTGCTGCTCACCTTAGGTACGCTTCTGCACTATTGGATGGTTTATGTCAACACTATCTATGTGCCAACTTTCAGAATTCAGTCCGATACCATCGGCACTATCTCTTACATTGCCCGCGATAGCCTTAACCTGGCTATCTTCGCTGGTGGTGCTACAGCGCTGGCTCTTGCCCGTCGTTGGGTGACCACCGACCAGAAGCTGAAAGAATCGGAGGCAGCGCGTGTCAAGACGGAGTTGAGCAACCTGCGCAATCAGATCAATCCGCACTTCCTGCTCAACACGCTCAACAACATCTATGCACTCACGGCTTTTGATACCGTCAAGGCCCAGGAGGCTATCCAGGAACTGGCCAAGATGCTGCGCCACATACTCTATGACTACCAGCAGCCTACGGTGACGCTGAAGGACGAGGTAGAGTTTCTACAGAACTATGTAAACCTGATGCGTATCCGTCTGCCTCAGTCAGTAGATGTCAAGTTTGACGTAGATTGTTCACGGACCGATGTCGAGATTGCACCGATGCTCTTCATCTCGTTAGTCGAGAACGCCTTCAAGCATGGCATCAGCTCTACGGAACCCTCGTTTATCCATATCCATATAAGTGGGGGAGAAAAGGAGGTCGTTTGCAACATCAGCAATTCGAACTATCCCAAGACTGGTACTGACCATAGCGGTCACGGCATTGGACTGCAACAGGTGCTGCGAAGATTGGATATTTCATACCCCGACCGCTATGAGTGGGAGCGGGGGACAACAGAAGATCAAAGAATTTATAACTCAAAAATAACCATTTATTTATGATTATCAAATGCGCTATTATTGACGACGAACCTTTGGCAGCAGGACTGCTGAAGAGTTATGCAGAGAAGACACCATTCCTTCAGCTGATAGGCAGCTACGGCAGCGCCCTGGAGGCCATGAAAGAGCTGCGCGACAATCCTGCCCAGCTGCTGTTTCTGGACATCCAGATGCCTGAACTGAGTGGTATCGAGTTTGCCAAAGTACTACCGCCAAGTACGAAAATTGTGTTTACCACAGCTTTCCAGCAGTATGCGATAGAGGGCTATAAGGTCAATGCCCTGGATTACCTGACGAAACCCATCTCCTATCAGGACTTCCTGAATGCCGCCAACAAGGCCATGGAGTGGTTTACCTTCTCACAGAAGCAGCAGGCCTGTGTGGAAGACCGCTTTATCTATGTCAAGAGCGATTATAAGCTGCTGCGTGTGTCTCTCGACGACATTCTCTATATTGAGGGGCTGAAGGACTATGTACGCATCTATCTGCGTGACGGCCAGAAGATTATGTCGTTGATGAATATGAAGAAGCTTGAGGACTATTTGCAGCGCCCAGAATTCCTGCGCACCCATCGCAGTTACATCGTTCATATGGTCTATGCCGAGGCTGTCGACCGCCTGCGTATCGTTATTGGCGACCAGTTCATTCCCATCTCAGACTCCTATAAAGACGAGGTGCTGCAATACTTCGACCGCCATACGCTTGCATAAAAGAAATTTATTTCGTACCTTTGTCGCCATCTATGGATAAGAATAGTAACGACATATTGCTTAAGAATGTCGAACTCCTGTCGCGTATGACGCCTCAGGAGATTGGTATGATGCCTGCGACGGAGGCTCCCCTGCCTTCTGTCGAGCAGGTAAAAGAGATTGTCCGATTGGCCAAGAGTATCATCTTCCCAGATTACTTCAACAAGCGCCAGCCCGACGAGACCATTCGTTCCTACTATATTGGTGTACACATGGAGGAACTGCAAGGCCTGCTGACAAAACAGATTGCCCACGGCCTGCAGTTTTGCGAAGATTGTGAGAATATCAAGACCAAGCAGCAGGTGTATCAGGAAGCTGAGCGGCTGACGCTGGAGTTTCTCGATGCACTTCCCGAAATCAAGCGACTGCTCTATACCGACGTACAGGCCATGTTCGACAACGACCCTGCTGCTCCCAACTATGGCGAGGTGATTTTCTGTTATCCGGTGATGAACACTATGACGCACTACCGTATCGCCCATAAGTTGCACGAGTTGCGTATTCCCGTCATACCGCGTATTATCACCGAGTTGGCCCATTCGAAGACAGGTATTGACATCCATCCGGGTGCACAGATCGGCGAATATTTCGCCATTGACCACGGCACGGGTGTCGTCATCGGCGAGACGTGTATCATCGGCAATCATGTCACTCTCTATCAGGGTGTCACGCTTGGTGCCAAGAGCTTTAAGTATGACGAGAACGGAAATATGCTCAACGTGCCACGTCACCCGATTATCGAAGACAATGTGACAGTCTATTCCAACGCTTCTATCCTAGGACGCATCACCATTGGCCACGACTCGGTCATCGGTGGCAACATCTGGGTCACTCATAGCGTGCCGCCTTATTCGCGCATTCAGCAGATGAAGGCTGTTGAAACGAATTTTGATGGAGGTCTCGGAATCTGATTTTGAATTGTAAGCGAGAGACGTTATAACACGATGATAAATACACAAAAAGAAGCGCCGGTCGTACAACCCGCGCTTCTTTTATTCATGTAAACTCATTTTCTACTTCATTTTACTCATTACTTTTTCAAAATACTTTTGAGTACCTCGTTTGGTGTAGCCTATGCCACCGTTCCACGAACGAATGGCTTTCTCTACATCGTTCTGAGGATTGTAGAAAGACTGGTACAACAGAAACATCTCCTTCGACTTGGCGGCATTGAAACGGTCGCCTAAGACATAGCGCTTGGTGCTTTTCAGTATCTTCAGAATACGGTTGCACTCTTTTACAAGCACCGGAGTAATCTGTAAAATGCCACATGATCTGCCACTATAGTCAATGGCCTTGGCATTGCCTTCGCTCTCCACAGCGATGATTGCATCGATAACAGGATTCCAGTCAAATGTTGAGCTCTTCTCTTTAGTCCCTGCCAAAGCTATTGTTGGGACTAACCATAAAATCATGCTTGTTAAACAGGCAATTCTTACATAGTTCTTCATAGTCTCATTCTTTTAGAGCACAACTGTCTTACACAAGACATTCAATCGCTATGCTATATGTTTACTAAACGCAAAGATAAGGATATTTTTCCAAAATTCCAATCTTTTGTTGTACAAAATAACAATTTTATGATATAAATAATATTCGTTTTATATATGTTAACACTAAACAACAACAGCAAGTAATATACAAAAAGGAACGTCTCTTTTGTGCTCAAAAGAAACGTCTCTTTTGTGTTCGACTATAGATCGTTTTATTTATTCCTGTTTCTTTCCGAACTCCGGATCGATATCGAGGAACCACGTGACGATGTAGGTCAGCGAACAGGCTGCTACGACGATGAGGAAGAAGACTTGATAGCCTACGGCCTCTTGCAGGGCACCGGCAAAGAGTCCTGGAATCATCATCGACAATGCCATGAAGGCGGTACAGAGGGCATAGTGTGACGTCTTGTGGTTGCCCTGACTATAATATATAAGGTAGAGCATATAGGCTGAGAAACCGAAACCGTAGCCGAACTGCTCGATGAATACGCAGACGTTAATGACGAGCAGCGATGAGGGTAGGACATACGACAGGTAGACATATACCAGGTCGGGCAACGTAATGGCCATGACCATGGGCCATAGCCAACGCTTCAGTCCGTCGCGACTGGCACAGATGCCACCCAGGATGCCACCAAGGGTGAGTCCGATGACGCCCACTGTTCCCTGTACCAGTCCGTATTCTCCGTCAGAGAGGCCCAGTCCGCCCTTGTGGGCCACGTCGACCAGAAACAGAGCGCTGACCTTTGCCAGCAGTCCTTCAGGCATGCGGTAGAAAAGCATGAAGCACAGGCCTATCCACACCTGTGGCTTCTGGAAGAAGGTGAAAAGCGTCTCTTTAAACTCATTCAGAATGCCGCTGACCGTTTTCTGCGTCTTCTCGCCATCCTCAGAGGGCTTGGGAAGTGCCCAGCTATGGTAGAGCCACAGGGCGATAAATAGTCCGGCCATGAGGTAGAACACCAGGCTCCACGAGTAGCGGATGTTGCGCGTCAGCACCTGAAGGGCACCAGCCAGTCCGACCAGCAGTCCTGAGGAGAAGATGGTGGCAATGCGATAGAATGTCGAGCGGATGCCCACGAAATAGGCCTGTTCGTGCTGGTCGAGACCAAGCATGTAGAAGCCGTCGGCGGCAATGTCGTGCGTCGCACTCGAGAAGGCCATCAGCCAGAAGAAGCATAGCGAGCCTTGCAGCCACCACGGACCAGGAATGGTAAACGCTACGCCAGCCAATGCAGCACCAATGAGCAGCTGCATGGTGATAATCCACCAGCGCTTCGTCTTCAGCATGTCGATAAACGGGCTCCACAGGGGCTTGATGACCCACGGCAGGTAGAGCCACGAGGTGTAGAGCGTAATATCGGCGTTCGACAGGCCCAGTCGTTTATACATGATGAGCGAGATGGTCATAACGGCCACATAAGGCACGCCCTCGGCGAAGTAGAGTGTGGGAACCCAAGCCCACGGATTACGTTTGTTCATAGTTATTAATAGATTCGTTTGATTTCTGCACCGCGGTAGTAGTGCAACAGAATTTCGTCGTATGTGTAGCCTTGCTGTCCCATGACGGCAGCACCTATCTGGCAGAGTCCTACTCCGTGACCCCAGCCCTTGCCGTTCAGTCGGAAACCTTTTTCCGTCTTTTCAACGTCGAAGGCGCTGCTGTAGAGATGGCTCTCGCTGAGTGCACGGCGTATCTCCAATTCTTTGCCAATGGTGAAGGTCTTCTTCGTGCCGACGATCTTGAGCTTCCAGATACGGCCGCTCTTGCCACGCTCTAATGGGATGAGGTCGGTAATCGTTCCGAAGTCGTCTTTCAGTTTTTCACGGATGAGTGCCGATAGCTCTTCGGTAGTGTATTCCACCGTCCAGCGGTAGAAGTCGTTGGTTTCCAGATCGTAGTCGTTGAGCACCTGGGCCAGTACCGTTTTGTCGTTAGTGTTGCAGAAGGGATCGCTAACGCTGACCAGATAAGGCTTGGGTGTATCTTCCCAACAATACTGGAACTCCTCGGTAACGCCACCACAGCACTTCGAGAAGCGGGCGTCACAAATCTCGTCGCCATAACAAAGTATTTGTCCGCGCGTGGCTTTAAGCGCCTGTTCAACATTCTTGCTGGTCTGCTTGGTGATGCCCTGATAGCGTTGGCAATGGTCGTCGGCACAAACGTCGAAGATGGTGTGGTCTTCGCGGTCGTACCAGCGAATGAGTTCGTCGTCTTTCTTGATAAACGAGAAGAAACCGTCGCGCTTCGTGCCGTTCTCCTCCCTGCGCTTCATCTGTGCCAGCAACCATGAGCGGCTGATGACGGCGTGGGCCTTGAGCAGTTCCAGCCCTGCTGTAGCCTTCATCTCGCTGCTGATGACCGACGCCAGATAGTTTTCCACAGGCAACTCGTTGATGGCGATAATCTTGTCGGACTCTACCACCAGCCGTAGCGTGCCGAGGAAGACCTGCGTTTCTTTGCGCTCCCAATGAAAGTTGACGCCGATGGTGACGTCGAATAGCGAGAACGAAGCATCAGGAGAGGCAGGATGGAAGGTGAGCTGCCGATACTGATTGCCGTTCCACAGGATGCCGCCCTCTGAGAAGGCTACCGTCTGCGGGCCCTCAATGGTCTCGCCTTTGGCGGTATAGGCTCCGTTCAGGGCGAAACGAATCTCCTGACCGCTGACAATGCCAACGGTAACGTTAGGCTGTTGGCGCATCGTGTGAGACGAGGCGTGGTCGGCAGGCTTCTGCAGGCGCTCTATGACTTGTGCAACGTTGTCGGCCGTCAGCGAAATCTCCTGATAGATAGCCGTCATGCGCTCGGCCGTCAGCCGACGGAAATCCTCTTCGCGGGGAGTTATGATGAGGCCGCCCATGTCGACAGCTCCCGGACTGATGATATATTGTTCGTTACCCTCGGCGCTATAGCAGTCGGGACGATGCTTGCGGCGAGGCAGTACCACGCTAAGCAGGTCGTCGCCATTGCGCCATAGGATGATGTTCATCATGGGTTCTGTCCTGTCTTCGGCCATTGGCAGACAACTGTATAGGCGGCGGAACAACCGTTCGCCCACCTCGATGCTGTGACTACGTAAAAGGAAGGCAGCAGAAGGGTAGTCGACTATTTGCCAGATGCCCTCGTCATCGTCTTGATTGACCACCTCGGCAAGATTGCGGCTCAAGCGCTGCCAGGATAGCTGCAGGGGCAACATCCCCGTATTGACGGCTTGCAGATGAGCATGATCGGGAGCTGATGCTCCACAATGGGGCCCATTGTATAATAAGGTGAGGTCGCTATTGCGCAGGGCCAACTGCAACATGTCGCCATACATGTGCTTGATGCGCTGTGGCTGATGCTTGAGCGTGGGCAGCGTGAAATGTACAGGTAGGATGGGGAAGGGGTTGACCAGCAGTTCGTACTTGCCGTTCAGCACGCGGTGCATCTGCTCGGTGGGACGGTTTTGGGCACAAAGGAAACATGGCCGCTCAGCGATGGAGCGTGCGTCGATCTTGGCGCCTGTTGAAGCGATGCGTGCCGGATTCCATTGTACGCGCAATGTCAAGCTGTCGGCCACCAACTCGCGTGTTTCTACGGCGTCCAAGTCACGATAGCGCTGGCGTGCCACCTCCCAAGTCTGCAACTGCCGACGGAAATAGCGCGACAGCGACGATTCCGGGGTGGCCTCCGGACGTCCTTGCTGCAACTGTTGGCGGGCTGTCAGCTCCAACGTGCGCAGGCGGTCTTTATAAAGGTTGTTAGCATTGACGCGCTCGACCGACAAAGCTGCGTCGCTGTTGCCACCCCAACGGCGACAAAGGTACAACTCGTTATAGATGCGCCCGATGCGGTAACGGCGCGAGAACCACAGGCCTAAGGCATAGTCTTCGCCGTAGCTGGTGTTGGGGAATCCCACGCTACGCAGCAACGGAGTAAAGAATGCACGAGGGGCACCTAAACCGTTGATGCGTAGGGCATTATTTGGACCATTCTCGTCCGTCCACTCGCGATGGTCGATGAGTCCTGGTGGGAGGGTGTTCAGCTCGAAGTCGCACATGCGGTAGGAGCCCACCACCATCGCGGCTTGTTGCTCGTAGAAGGCGTCGACGATGGTCTGCAGCGTCTTGGGCGACGAATACAGGTCGTCGCTGTCCAACTGTACGGCAAAGCGTCCACAGAAAGGGCTCATCACGGCCTCGTTCCAGCAACCGCCAATGCCGAGGTCGGTACGTTCAGGTACAATGACGTGCAACTTGTCGGCATATTTCTCCAACATTTCCGACAAAATGTCGGACGTGCCGTCGGAAGAGTGGTTGTCGACCACAATGACGTTGTACTTGAAAGTGGCCTTCTGCGACAAGGCACTGTCTACGGCATCGCGGATGGTTTTTTCGCGATTGTATACGGGGATGATAACTGACGCTTCTGTCTCGAACTCCTGTTCGTTATAGTCTATCTCGCCATACTGCGTGGTGTCGACAAGGGCGTTGATGGCACGCAGATGGGCGGTACAGGCCTGCTCCATCTCAATCTGAACCTCGCGATTGCGGGGGTTGACATAGTCGAACTGTTTTTCGCCAGACGTGCGCAGGTCGCTTTCCTTCTCGGTATAGAGATACTCGTTCAGGTGGATGAGGTTCCCCTCACGGCTCAGGAATAAGCGCAGGTCGTAGAGTGCGGCATACTGGTAGTCGCGTTCACGTTCGCTGCTGGCATATTTGTGCAACAGCGAGGTGCGCACCAACCAGACACTACCGAAGTCGAAGTCGTCGCGCAGCGATCCTGTCTGGTAGTCAATGACGGGGTGGGGCTTGCGTTGTCCGTTTTCTACGGTATAGCGGTCACTATACACCATAGCAGCCTCGGTGTCGGAGGCTACCTGCATCATTCGCTCCAGCATATTGGCCCCTAACAGCAGAGGTTGTGCTTTCTGGCACAGCAGGATATAGGGAGCTACGGCGTGCTTGGCCAGCGATAGTAGAAAATAGGTACTCTGCAGGCTGTCGGTCACCAGAAACGAACAGCCTTTGGGGGCTACGCAGTTAGCAGCCATTGATGCGTTCACCAGTAGCCAGATATGTCTGACAGCATAGCTGCGCTGCAACTGGTCGATGGCCGGTTGGGCGTCTGCAAGCGTCTGACAGGCTATGAAGCAATCAGTCTTTTGTATCATATTAGGTCGTGTTTTTGTAATTTAGATGCAAAGATACCATTTTTTATTGGAAAAACAAAAAATATTTGGTTTTTCGCTCACTTATTCGTACCTTTGCACCCATGACACCACAAAAGAAACGACTTTTGGGGCTAACACCGGCAGAACTGAAGGCTCTTGTCGGTAGTTTAGGTATGCCTGCTTTCACCGCAAAGCAGGTGGCTCGGTGGCTATATGTGAAACATGTGAAGAGCATCGACGAGATGACGAATTTGTCGAAGCAGAACCGCCAGCTGCTGGCCGAGCACTACGAGGTGGGCGCCCTGCCGCCTATTGACTGTCAGCGCTCGAAGGATGGCACCATCAAATACCTCTTTCCCGTTGTAACAGCCAACACCGATCTCCCCTCGCAACGCCAAACTCTCTCAGAGAGAATACCTAATACCCATCTATTCGTCGAGACCGTCTTTATACCTGACAAAGACCGCGCCACGTTGTGTGTGTCGTGCCAGGTAGGCTGCAAGATGAACTGTTTGTTCTGTCAGACGGGCAAGCAGGGATGGCACGGCGATTTGACGCCTGCCGACATTCTGAACCAGATTTATGCCTTGCCCGAGGTGGAACGTCTGACTAATATCGTCTTCATGGGACAGGGCGAGCCGATGGACAATTTGGATGCCGTGCTGCGTGTCTGCGATATTATGACGGCCGACTGGGGCTGGCAATGGAGTCCCAAGCGCATTACGGTAAGCAGCGTAGGCGTCAGAAACAAGCTCAAGCGCTTCCTTGACGAGAGCGATTGCCACGTGGCCATCTCCATGCACTCGCCGTTGCACGAACAGCGTCTGCGTCTAATGCCTGCTGAGAAGGCTATGCCGCTGGAGGAGACCATCGCCCTGCTCAAGCAGTACGATTTTACCCACCAGCGTCGTTGCTCGTTCGAGTATATCTGCTTTGGTGGTCTGAACGACTCGCCGCTCTATGCCCGCGAGATTGTCAAGCTGTTGCAAGGACTGGAGTGTCGCGTTAACCTGATACGTTTCCACGAGATTCCCGATGTCGACCTGCCTTCCTCCGACGAACAACGTATGGAGGCCTTGCGCGACTATCTGACAGCTCATGGTGTTACGACCACTATCCGTGCCTCGCGCGGTCAGGATATCTTTGCCGCCTGCGGCCTGCTGTCTACGGCAAAGCAGTCCCAATTAGACCCATAAGTCCTATAAGATAAATCAACAACCACAATATGGAACAAGAAAGAAAGATACGCGTGGCTATCACGCAAGGAGATACCAACGGCGTCGGTTACGAGGTCATCTTCAAGGCCTTTGAAGACCCCATGATGGTCGAACTGTGCACGCCGATAATTTATGGTTCGCCAAAGGTGGCTAGCTACCACCGCAAGGCGCTGAACATAGAAACGAACTACAGCGTTATCAACAATGCCCAGGAAGCTCGCGACGGCCGCTTGAACCTGCTGGCATATGACAACGACGAGGTGAATGTCACGTTGGGAAGCCCCTCAGCAGAGGCCGGACAAGCTGCCTTCAAAGCCCTGGATCGTGCAATGACCGATTTCCGTAGTGGCTTGTACGACGTGCTGGTGACTGCCCCCATCAACAAGTCTACCATTCAGAATCCCGACTTCCACTTTCCGGGACATACAGAGTATATCCAGACCAGTCTGGGCGAAGGGAAAAAAGCGCTGATGATTCTGATGAACGAGACCTTGCGCGTGGCATTGGTGACCACCCATCTGCCCATCAAAGACGTGGCAAAAGCCATTAGTAAGGAGGCTATCATCGAGCGTGCGAAGATTTTCCACGAGGCCTTGCGCCGCGACTTCCGCATCTCTTGTCCGCGTATTGCCGTCCTCGCACTGAATCCTCATGCTGGCGACGACGGACTACTGGGCTCTGAAGAGAAAGACGTCATCATTCCTGCCATCAACGAGTTGGCTGCCCAGGGTATTCAGGCTTTTGGCCCCTATGCTGCCGATGGCTTCTTCGGTGCAGGCACCTACGAGCGTTTCGACGGCGTGCTGGCCATGTACCACGATCAGGGACTGGCTCCGTTTAAGACCATCGCCCTCGAGAGTGGGGTCAACTATACTGCAGGATTACCCATCGTACGTACGTCGCCCGATCATGGAACGGCCTATGACATTGCCGGACAGAGTAGGGCAGACGCCAATTCGCTGCGCCAGGCTATTTATACGGCCATCGACGTGTTCCGTAACCGTCAGAACTACGACGAACCCTTGCAGAACCCGTTGCCAAAGTTGTTCCACGAGAAGCGTGAAGATAGCGACAAGGCACGCTTTGCGCAGCCGCGCCCGAAGGATATTTTCAAGCGCGAGAAGCCTGCAGGAAAACCAGAAAAGGCGCAGGAAAGTTAAATTTCTGCCAAATTCTGCCATAATGTCAGATTTTCTTTGTACCTTTGCAGCCCAAGCTGCGAACCTGCTAACACTCGGCAATGAGGACTTGTCCTCTTTGCTCTCGTTTAATCGTAGTTTTGTCCGCTAAAATGAAAACAACAGAGTTGCAGAGCATCAAACAGCGCTACAACATCGTGGGAAACTGCGATGCGTTGAATCGCGCCTTGGACGTCGCCCTACAGGTGGCGCCTACGGATTTGAGTGTACTCATCATTGGCGAAAGCGGCGTAGGTAAGGAAATCATTCCACGCATCATTCACGACAACTCTCCACGTCGTCGCGAAAAGTATTTTGCCATCAACTGTGGCTCTATTCCTGAGGGAACTATTGACTCAGAACTCTTCGGACATGTGAAGGGCTCGTTTACTGGCGCCATCAACGACTCGCCAGGATATTTCGGCGTGGCCGACAAGGGTACGCTGTTTCTTGACGAGGTGGGCGAACTGCCGATGGCTACACAAGCGCGGTTGTTACGCGTATTGGAGAACGGCGAGTACATTCCTGTGGGAGGCACGGAGATTCGCAAGACTGATGTGCGCATTGTGGCTGCTACCAACGTCAACATCCGTCAGGCCATCAGCGAGGGCCGCTTTCGCGAAGACCTCTACTATCGTCTGAATCAGGTGCCTGTGCAGATGCCTCCCTTGCGACAGCGTGGTGAGGACATCGTCCTGCTGTTCCGTCTCTTTGCCATGCAGATGGCCGAGAAGTACCGCATGGACAAGGTGGTGCTGACAGACGACGCCAAGCAACTGCTCATGCGCTATAAGTGGCCAGGCAATGTCCGTCAGTTGAAAAACATTACCGAACAGATTTCTGTGCTCAGCGCTGAACGGCAGATAACAGCCGACATCTTGTCACGCTTCATTCCGCAGGATCAGGAGACCACCCAGTTGGCCACCATCCGTAGCGAGGGTGAACACTCGTTCGAGAACGAGCGCGAGATACTCTATAAGATTCTCTTTGAACTGCGCTCGAACGTCAACGACATGCGCAGGGAGATGAGTACTCTGAAGAAGCAGATAGAAGACGTACAGGTGACAGGAAACACCCATAGCCAGCTACCGACCACGCAGCTTGCACCCGCTAATCTGTCACCTATCTCCTCTCACCTCACGCCACTTACCGAGGAGGCTGAGGCTGAAGAGTATGTGGAACCCGAATTGGAGAGTCTGAACCTCAACGACCTCAGTCGCCAGATGCTCGAGAAAGCACTCGAACGTAATGGTGGCAATCGCAAGAAAGCTGCTCAAGAATTGGGAATTAGTGATCGTACACTTTATCGTAGACTGAAGCAATATGGATTGGAAAAATAGGTTCTACTCACTTGTCTGTCTGTCTGCCGTCTTCCTGTTGATGGCGTGCTCCGTGAGCTATAAGTTCAATGGTGCCAGTATAGACTATAGTAAGACCAAGACCATACAGATTGCCGACTTTCCCATTCGCGCAAGCTACGTCTGGGGACCAATGGAGGCACTCTTTAATAATGAGCTGAAAGATCAGTTTGCCAACCATACGAAGCTGATACAGGTGAAACGCAATGGAGACTTGAAAATCGAGGGCGAGATCACGCAGTACCAACAGCGCAACAAGTCAGTAAGTGCCGAGGGCTATTCGGCACAGACAGAACTGTCGATGACTGTCAACGTGCGCTTTACTAACAATACCAATCATGCGGAAGACTTCGAGCGTAGCTTTACCGCTACCTCGAGCTACGAGACCACCCAGTCGCTCAACGCTGTACAGGAAGAGCTTGTGACAGAAATGACGAAAAACATCTGCGACCAGATTTTTAATGCTACGGTGGCGAATTGGTAGTTAATAGTCAAGAGAGAAAAGTTAAGAGATAAGAGAATGGATATTACGGAACTCATCAACCACCCTGAGCGACTCGACCGCGACACGCTGTACGAGCTACGTTCGTTGTTGGCCCTGCATCCGTATTTCCAGACCGCCCGCCTGCTCATGTTGCAGAACCTCTATCTGCTTCATGATGTCTCGTTCGACGAGGAACTGCGAAAGGCGGCCCTCTATATCACCGACCGCAAGGTCATCTTCCAGATGGTCGAGGCCGCCCACTATCAGCTGCGGACGCCAGCGACCCAGACAAAGAAGGCCAACAAGGAACAGCAGGCGAGCCGTACGGTTGCCTTGATCGATAACTTCCTCGACTCTATTCCTGAAGACGATGAGCCCAAGGGAAAGAAGCGCCGTCCCACACCTGCCGACGCAGCTATCGACTATGTGGCCTACCTGATGGAGACGGAGAGCGAGCAGACCGTCCAGGCTGACGCCCCGCAGATGAAGGGACAAAACCTCATCGACAATTTCCTAGAGCAGGAACAGGGACGAATCTTGCTCAGCGAACTGCCCATGGAGCCCGAAGAGAACACCACGGACGACGGTGACAACGAAGACGAAGAGTACTTCACCGAGACCCTCGCCCGCATCTACATCAAGCAGGGACGCTACCAGAAGGCGCTTGACATCATCACACGCCTCAGCGAGAAGTATCCGCACAAGAATGTCTATTTCGCTGACCAGATACGTTTTTTGGAAAAACTAATTATAAACAGTAAGAAATAATAAATAATTCAAAATTTAAAATTTAAAAACATGGGACTTTACACATTATTTGTAATTCTGATTGTCCTGGCTGCCGTGCTCATGATTGGCATCGTGCTCATCCAGGAGTCTAAGGGCGGTGGCCTGTCTTCAAGCTTCGCCTCGTACAACCAAATCGGAGGCGTGCGCAAGACCACCGACTTCATCGAGAAGGCTACGTGGGGACTCGCCGTCGCTATGGTCGTCATCAGCATCGTATGCGCATGGGTAGCACCCACAGCGTCTACCGATTCGTCTGTGATGGAAAACATCGAGAATCCTGTCACCAATCCTAACAATCTGCCTGGATTTGGTGCCAGCCAGACCAAGGATGCAGCTGCTCCTGCTGCCGAGGCACCTGCCAAGGAAGCACCTGCACAGCCTGCAAACTAAAGTTTTTTGAAAAAAGTACGGGAATAATTTGGTCAATCCAAATTTTTCCCGTACCTTTGCACCCGCAATTCAGAAATGGTGCCCGTAGTTCAGTTGGTTAGAGCGTCAGATTGTGGTTCTGAATGTCGTGGGTTCGAGTCCCACCGGGCACCCAAGAGGTTTAAACCTCGAAAATGCCGGAAATCCCT
>Ga0256407_10001550_pt1 | contig 47595 bp, 48 predicted proteins | sample RumenRJG_04DNA_FD_193489 | JGI IMG/M metagenome (GOLD analysis project Ga0256407, IMG submission 193489) | Bovine rumen microbial communities from Lethbridge, Alberta, Canada - RJG_04 | ecosystem: Host-associated > Mammals > Digestive system > Stomach > Rumen | place: Canada: Alberta...
ACGAGGAGGTAGCAGAGGAAATCATTGACGCCTTGCGGTTGCTGACACACGAGAAGGGTACTGACTATTACGAATACGTTCAGCGCATCATCGATTCCGGCAATCAGACGGCCATCAACGTCAAGCGCAACGACCTGTGCCACAACATTGCCCGTGGCAAAGCCTTCGGCTACCCCGAACTGGTCAGGAAGCACGAAAAAGCCTTGCAGATGCTTAATGACCAAGCGGCTCAGGGTTAAGACACACCGCGTTTCATTGCCAAATCTTACAATCTTACATTCTTACATTCTTACACAGTGCGTTTCCCTAAGGGGGGAAAGAGGTTCTAATAATAATATAATATATATATTATATTATTATTAGCATACAATGGGCAGGTATGGAAGCATACCTTGTAAGATTGTAAGATTGTAAGAATGTAAGATTTCTATTCATTTTCACTACTATGTAAAGTTTTTAAAAAGTTTTACACAAATAATTAGGTTTGCATTTGAAATTTTCGTACCTTTGCACAGTCCATCAGCGGATGGGCTTTGGATTCCGGGCAGCAGAAATTTTCTCTCAGGCCTAAGAAAATTTGCGCCCTGCCCAGACAGAAAAAAAGATGTGTCGATTGGCATTCTTGCACACCAAGATGCCACTTCTCATTGATTTCCAAATTCTTTGACATATTGCACACCATTCACAAAGACAAAAAAGAACGAGCTGAAAAGCTCAGCCCGTTCCTTCCGTATCATGTATGACTCTATAGTCAGAATCAGACCATCTGAGGCAGCTCAAGCCACTTCACGTAGCAGAAGTCCTGACGGTGAGGCAGGTGCTTGTTCTTCGGATACATGCGGACTGCAGACTTGTACTGGCCGAACTGGGTAGGAGCCAACGTAGCCTCGAAGGTGTAGTTGTTGCCCTCTCTGCCAGTCATCTTCAGTGGTTCAACGCTAAATACGCGCTCCTCGCCATCCTTGTTGATGAAGAGGTTGACCTTCTCCAGACCGATAGCGTCGTCGAGTCCCTGCTCGTTGATGACGTACTTCAAGGTGTACTTCTGACCAGCCTCGGCACCAGTAGTTGGGAAATCCCACTCACTGCTGACCACGCTGATGGCCTCCCAACGCTCAGCGACAATCTCCTTCCACTGAGCAATCTCCTTGGCCAGACGGTTGTCGTTCTTGGAGATTTCCTTGAAGCGCTTGGCTTCCTTCTCGTAGAACTTGCTATAGTAGTCGTCGAGCTGACGCTTCATGGTGTAGTGCGGAGCAATCTGGGCGATAGAGTTCTTGACAACCTTGATCCAGTCCTTCGAGAGTCCCTTCTTGTCCTTGTTGTAGTAGAGGGGTATGATCTCGTTCTCGAGCAGACCGTAGATGGTAGCAGCGTCGAGCTGGTCCTGATAGCCCTGGTTCTGATAGGTGCGCTTCTCGGTGAGAGCCCAACCGGCACCCTCACGATAGCCCTCCAGCCACCAGCCATCCTTGACTGACAGATTGACAACACCGTTCATCTCGGCCTTCTCGCCAGAAGTACCAGAAGCCTCAAGCGGACGTGTCGGGGTGTTCATCCAGATGTCGACACCTGATACCAGACGACGAGCAAGCAGGAAGTCGTAGTCCTCAAGGAAGATAATCTTGCCCAGGAACTCAGGACGCTGAGAAATCTCGTAGATTTTCTTGATAAGTCCCTGTCCGGCACCGTCAGCAGGGTGAGCCTTACCGGCAAAGAGGAACATGACGGGATGCTCAGGATCGTTGACAATCTTGCTCAGACGGTCGAGGTCAGTAAACAGCAGGTGAGCACGCTTATAAGTGGCAAAACGACGGCAGAAGCCGATAACCAGTGCATTGGGGTTCATAGCTTCCAGGAGACGTACCACACGTGAGGGATCGCCCTGGTTGCGCAACCAAGACTCACGGAACTGTTCCTTGATGTAGTCGAAGAGTTTCTGCTTCAGCGCCATACGGGTAGCCCAGACTTCCTCGTCAGGACAGTTGTAGATGCCGTGCCAGACTTCCTCGTTCGACTGGTCGCTCATGTGCTTCTCGTCGAAGTATTTGGCATAGACATGACGCCACTCGGTAGCACACCAAGTGGGGAAGTGAACGCCGTTGGTGACGTAGCCCACATGGTTCTCCTCAGGATAGTAGCCGTTCCAGATGGGGGCAAACATCTTCTGCGATACCCATCCGTGCAACATTGACACACCATTGACCTCCTGGCAGGTGTTGCAGGCAAAGGTTGACATGCAGAACTTCTCCGAGTGGTCATCGGGGTTGGTACGACCCATGCCGATGAACTCGTCCCAAGAGATGCCGAGCTTCTGAGGATAGCCGCCCATGTACTTGCCGAACAGACTCTCGTCGAAGTAGTCGTGACCGGCGGGTACGGGAGTGTGGACGGTATAGAGCGAAGAGGCGCGCACCAGCTCCATAGCCTGGTTGAACGTCAGGCCGTCTTCCTCGATATAGTCGCACAGGCGCTGCAGGTTGCAGAGTGCAGCATGGCCCTCGTTGCAGTGGTAGATATCCTTCTTGATGCCGAGTTTCTTCAGCAGCAACATGCCACCGATACCGAGCAGAATCTCCTGCTTCAGACGGTTCTCCCAGTCACCTCCGTACAAAGCGTGGGTGATAGGCTTGTCGAAGTCAGAGTTCATCTCGTTGTCTGTATCGAGCAGATAGAGCTTCACGCGGCCTACATTGACACGCCACACATAGGCATGAACCTGATAGTTGGTATAGGGTACATCAACCACCATGGGGTTGCCGTCCTTGTCGAGCTGGCGCTCAATGGGCAGCGAACTGAAGTTCTGGGTCTCGTAGTTGGCAATCTGCTGTCCGTCCATCGACAGACTCTGGGTGAAGTAGCCGAAACGATAGAGGAAACCTACGGCGCACATGTCGACATTGGAGTCGCTGGCCTCCTTGACATAGTCACCAGCCAGCATACCCAGACCGCCAGAGTAAATCTTCAGGGCAGAGTGGATACCATACTCCATGCAGAAGTAAGCCACTGAGGGACGCTTTGAGTCGGGCTTGACATCCATATATTGGTGAAACAAGTCGCAAACGTTCTTGATACGCTTCATCAGCGCCTTGTCCTTCAGAATCTCTTCCTTGCGGGTAAAGCTCAGACGCTCGAGGAGCATCACAGGGTTGTGCTTCACGTCGTGATAAAGTTCAGGATCAAGGTCGCGGAACAGGTCACGGGCCTCATAGTTCCATACCCACCACATGTTGTGGGCAATCTCCTCCAAACACTTCAACTGCTCAGGTAGCGTGGCCTTGACAGTCAGCTCTTTCCACTGTGGAGCATTTGAATAATCTGCTTTAATCTTCATAAGTTTATCCTAAAATAATAAAGTATTTATTTGTTTATTCTCTCTTCTGCTTTGCGTAAAGCAATGTCGTAAGCCTCATGGTAGTACTGGATGAACTCACTCCACAGGGCTTTCTTGGACAGGGTGTCAGCCTGCTTGCGACAAGCTTCGACCTCCTTCGGTGTCATGTTAGAGAATTCTGCCACCGTGTCCTTGATGTTGTCTGCAACCTCCGAATAGTTGTAGTCCGTGCGGTGGATGACTTTCACACCATCCTTCAGTTCACCACAGTGTCCGAACTCCTTGTTTGCCCAAAGACCGAAACCAGCCAGGTCGGTCGTAATGCAGGGCACCTTGAAGGCCACAGCCTCCAGTGGCGTATATCCCCAAGGCTCGTAATAGGACGGATAAATACAGAGGTCGTTGCCAAGCACAACATCGTAATATGTCAGGTTCATGATGCCGTCCTTGCCGTCCAGATAGCACGGAAGGAAGATAACCTTCACGCGGTCATCCTTACGATTGTGCATGTCGTAGTACTTGAGCATGCCCAGCACATTGTCGTGGCTCATATTGTGAAGCCAGTGAGTCACCTGGGGAACATCGAGCGGCGTGTCATACTGACCACCGTTCTGCAAACGCTCCTGCAAGTCCTTGCGGGGCTCCCCTACCCAACCGGGCACCTCGATGAAAGCTACCACATTCTTCTTCAGGTCACGGTCGCGCAGCAGACGGTTCATGGCTTCCACAAACACGTCGATGCCCTTGTTGCGGAACTCGTAACGGCCAGAGGTAGACACAATCAGCGTGTCGTCGTCCAACTGCTCGCCGAGTAACGCGTTGGCAACTTCCAACAGACGCTTGCGGGCTGCCTTGCGCTTACGTGTAAACGCAGCCCCCTTGGGTACAAAACTGTTATCAAAACCGTTGGGCAGAACCACGTCGACAGGTTTGTCCAGCAGTTCCTTGCACTCGTTGGCGGTAATGTCGCTCACGGTGGTAAAACAGTCGACATAGAGGGCTGTCTGCTTCTCTATAGAGTGCTTCGACTGCATGTTCAGCTCGCCAGCCATCTGGTCACCATTGTAGGCAAACAGATAGTCGTAGAGGGGTTTCTGGTTACCAGCGATGGAACGTCCTATGCTGGTGGCATGGGTAGTAAAGACGGTGCCGATCTGAGGCAGCTTGTTGTTGATGTACAAAGCTCCCAGTCCGCACATCCACTCGTTGGCGTGATAGACAACACGGCTATTCTGCAACTGATACTGCTGGTAGAAACTCTCTACCACCAGGGCAGCAGCATAGGAGAACATAGACGCCTCGTCGTAGTCGCCATAGGCGTGCAACGAGTCCACCTGGTAGTGCTCCCATAGCCAACCGTAAATCTCATTTTTCTGTTCAAAGAAGGGATTGAAGTCTACCAGAATGGCTATCGGCTCGCCAGGAACGGTCCAACGACCTACGCGGACCGTCAGACCCTGCTCCCTTGCTGCCCACTGCCACTCGGCAAAAAGCGATTTCTCCTCTTTAAAATAAGGGCTCTCATTTTCCTTCCAGAAATCGGGACCAATAAAGATGATATGGTCCTTCATTTCTTCTTGTAGTGTCTTTGCACGCGAGGATAGTACAGTGTAGATACCACCTACCTTGTTACATACTTCCCAGCTCGATTCAAAGACAAAATCAGGCTTTAAATAGTCTTTTTCCATTGTTAATACATGTATTGTGGCTGCAAAGATACTTAAAAAAATAAAAACCTCGAAAGTTTTCACACATATTTTCAACGTAAACGATTGTTTCTTGATTTAGATTTATTACCTTTGTACCGTTAAAATCATAAAAAATGAAAAATAAGATACTGCACATAGTCCTACTGTTGCTGCTTGTCCTACAAGCCGGCGCTCAGAAGCACACGGAAAGCAAACCGTTTCGCGCGTACCTTATAAATAATGAATATGATGTGTACCTGCGCATCAACTTCTATGAACAGGACGTCAAGGTGCCCGGACAGGAACTGTACGGTCCGCTGCCTGGCTATCTTGGCAAGCAGCACAACTCTTTCTGTTGGGTCATTACCTCCTGCAAGCTGAAAGGCGACGACCAGGCCGAGATGCAGCTCATCAACGACTTCGGCTCGGAAGACCTCCGTGCCACACTGACACGCAAGAACGACAGCCTGTACGTGCTGAAGCAGGGCGCGGGCAGCACCATCAAGGTACCCCATCAGGGCAAGTGGCGCAAGCTGCCTGGCACACTGACATTTACCAGAAAATAACTATAAAGACGATATGAAACGAATAAGTGCATTTCTGATAGCTTTGACACTATCGCTGTCTATGGCTGTTGCCCAAGAACGGAAGCCCTTCTTAGTCAGGGCCGTGAACAAGTTAGGAGCATTCATTGACACCATGGCTACCAGAGGTATTGACAAACGTTACATCTACGTGCCTGAACGACCCTGGCAGCTGGTGCTGAAAAACCATATCAACAATATGGACATGAGAGTAGAGTCGACCGTCACCGAGGCCGATCTGGCCAGCTACGGCGCTAAGGGATACTATAATCTGAAGACGGTCTTCAAACCCAAATTCACGTACAACATCGGTTTGTGGGTGGGCTATCGAGGCTACGGATTTGGCTATAACTTCTCACTGTCGAAAGCCAACGGAAGCACTTTCTCCATCGGAGCCACGGGGTCCAGATATGGCATCTACCTGCGCACACGCGACTTTGAAACACGCGAAATGGATGCCGAACTAAGGGCTGTGGGAGAAGAGGGAGACCATTTCGACGCTGATGCCAAAAATGTCAGCGTATGGGACGATATGAAAATCAATACGCTGATCCTGGACGGCTTCTACATGCTGAACGGCAAGCGATTCTCCTATGCAGCTGCCTACGACCAGTCTGTCGTGCAGCTCCGGTCGGCCGGCTCGTTCATGTTGGGAGCCATGTATTATCAGTCTGACGTCGACTATGCACAGCGAAAGAACGCCCCTGTCGTGCAGCTCAACGGAAGAACGGGAAAATTCAAAATTCAGGAGGCAGGAGTAGGTTTTGGCTATTCCTACAACTGGGTTCCCGTCAAGAATCTGATGGTCAATGTCACCGCCATGCCCATGCTGGTGTTCTACAACCGAAAGAAAGCAACGCTCTACGACTCTAACTACGACATCTTCCTCTATGAGGAAGACGGTCCCCAAAACGGCAAGAAGCCCTATCCCGACGATATGGATGACCCGTCGTGGACGGAGGACGTGACGCTGGAAGAAACCGACGAAGTGGTGAGACACGGCAAGGTGTCGTTCAATCTGGATGCTCGCACGTCAATCACCTACAACTGGGGCAGGTATTTCCTGAACGTTCACGGACAGTGGAACCAATTCAAGCACAGCGTGGACAACAACACCCTGAAACTGAATGACTGGTTTGTCAATGCCTCACTGGGAGTAAGACTTTAAAACAAATAGCATACAACATGAAACGACTATTAACTAACACTTTGCTGCTGTTGGCAACGGCGCTGACAGCTCAGGCACAACAGGCTACGGCAACACTGTATGCCGACCAGCCGAAATCGAAAATCAACCGCGAGATTTACGGACAGTTTGCCGAACACCTGGGGTCTTGCATCTATGGAGGACTCTGGGTGGGTGAAAACTCGCCGATTCCTAATATCAAGGGATATAGAAAAGACGTCTTCGACGCACTGAAAGCACTGCAGGTACCCGTACTGCGCTGGCCGGGAGGATGCTTTGCCGACGACTACCACTGGATGGACGGCATAGGTCCCAGGGAACAGCGCCCCACCCTGCGAAACAACAACTGGGGAGGCACCATCGAGGACAACTCTTTTGGCACCCATGAGTTCCTGAACCTCTGCGAACTGCTGGGTTGCGAGCCCTATATCAGCGGCAACGTGGGCAGCGGAACGGTGAAGGAGATGGCTCAATGGGTAGAGTATATGACCAGCGACGGCGACACTCCGATGGCTCGCCTGCGCCGTCAGAACGGACGCGACAAGGCGTGGAAGGTAAAGTATTTCGGCATCGGCAACGAGGCTTGGGGATGTGGCGGCAACATGACACCGGAATACTATTCCAACGAGTTCCGTAAGTTCAACACCTATCTGCGCGACCAGGGTGACAACCATCTGTTCCGCATTGCATCGGGGGCTTCTGACTACGACTACAACTGGACACGCGTGTTGATGAATAAAATCGGAAAGCGTATGCAGGGCATCAGCGTACACTATTATACCGTCAAGGACTGGAAAAACAAGGGTAAGGCAACTGCATTCTCGCCCGAGGAGTACTATCTGACGCTGGAGAAGTGTCTGGACGTTGAGCCTGTCGTAGCACGCCATTGCGCCATCATGGACTCGCTGGACGCAGAAAAGAAGATTGCCCTGATGGTAGACGAATGGGGCACCTGGTGGGATGAAGAGCCGGGCACCATCAGCGGACACCTGTATCAGCAGAATTCACTGCGCGACGCCATGGTGGCAGCACTGATGCTCAACGTATTCCACAAATATACGGATCGCGTCCGTATGTGTAACATTGCACAGGTGGTCAATGTGCTTCAGTCAATGATTCTTACCGACCAGAAAGGTACGGGCCACATGGTTCTGACACCAACCTACCACGTGTTTGAGATGTATCGTCCGTTCCAGGAGGCTACCTTCCTGCCGATAACTCTGAAGTGTGACTCCATCAAGACCACTGAGGGCAAAACAATGCCTCTGCTTTCTGCCTCAGCAGCTCGTACACAGCAAGGAAACATCGTGCTGGCACTGGCCAATACGTCGCTTAAAGACGCTCAGACACTCGATATCGCCCTGCAAGGAACCAAGGCCAAAGGTGTGAGTGGCAGAGTGCTGACTTCTGCTGATGCCAAGGACTACAACTCCTTTGAGCACCCACAGACGGTGACACCACGCGCATTCAAGGATGCCAAGCTGAAGAATCAGGTGCTGAGCGTGAAACTGCCCGCCAAGAGTATCGTCGTGCTGACCATCGAATAAAATCTGACGAGATGATTACCAATACAGGAGGTGACAATCAAAAAGACGTTGCGCTGGTGCTTTCAAGCGGTGGCGCACGTGGGTTGGTACACATCGGAGTGATAGAGGAACTAGAGGAGCAGGGCTACCACATATCCTCTATTGCAGGGGCCTCCATGGGAGCGCTGATAGGGGGCGTCTATGCTGCCGGAAAGCTGACCGAATTCCGAGAATGGATGAAAGGGATTGACAAACGTAAAATGGTGGAACTCACGGACTTCTCGCTGAGTATTAATCATTTGGTTAAAGGCAATCGCATCATCGACGCCATCAAGGAAATAGTGCCTGACACGCCGATTGAAAACCTGCCTATTCCCTATTGTGCCGTTGCCACCGACTGGGAAACTGGACGCGAGGTAACCTTTCGCAAAGGGAGTCTCTTCGGAGCCATCAGGGCCAGCATTTCGCTACCAGCCTACTATGAACCGGTTCGCATCAACGGCATGGTGCTGATTGACGGCGGCATTGTCAACCCTCTCCCCTTGAACAGAGTGGCCAGAAAGAAAGGCGACTTGCTGGTAGGCGTGGACGTCAGCGGGCACGACTATCAGGGGCAGAATGCATTGCAGAACTTCATAGAGCAGCGGCGCAAGAAAGACAAGTCACTAAGCCAACTGATTCTGAACAAACTGTTGCCGGACAACCTGGACTTCAACTATTATACCCTGCTCTCGCGCACCAGCAGCATCATGATCAGACAGAACTCCAAACTCATGGTACAACTCACCCACCCTGACATGCTCATCGACATCCAGCTGAACAAATATGGAGGTTTTGACTATGACAAGTCTGAGAAACTTATTAACTTTGGCCACCATTATGCACAGAAAGCAATAGAGAAGTTACAAAATAATCTTAAAAACATCGGTTAATTGGAATTTAATTTGTAAATTTGCAGAATAGTTCAAGAAACAACAATGTAAAATACACTAACAATACATCAATTATTATTATGAACGACAACAAAATTATGAATCGCGCAGCTGACAACATCCGTATTCTGGCTGCTTCGATGGTTGAGAAAGCAAAGTCGGGACATCCCGGTGGTGCTATGGGTGGTGCTGATTTCATCAACACCCTCTACAGTGAATTCCTTGTATATGATCCTGAGAACCCCACATGGGAAGGACGCGACCGCTTCTTCTTGGACCCTGGCCACATGGCTCCAATGCTGTACTCACAGCTGTGCCTGATTGGAAAATATACGCTGGACGACCTGAAGAACCTGCGTCAGTGGGGCTCAGTCACTCCCGGACACCCTGAGCGTGAGATTGCACGCGGCATCGAGAACACCTCTGGCCCTCTGGGACAAGGTCACACCTTCGCCGTTGGTGCTGCCATTGCTGCTAAGTTCCTGAAGGCTAAGCTGGGTGAGGAAGTGATGGGTCAAACCATCTATGCCTACATCTCTGACGGTGGCGTACAGGAGGAGATTTCGCAGGGTGCGGGCCGTATTGCCGGTAACCTGGGACTGGACAACCTCATTATGTTCTATGACGCTAACGACATCCAGCTGTCTACCACCACTGAGACGGTGACCAGCGAGGATACCGCCAAGAAGTACGAGGCTTGGGGATGGTATGTTCAGAAGATTGACGGTAACGACGTTGACCAGATTCGCGAGGCCATCAAGAACGCCCAGAAGGAACAGAACCGTCCGTCACTCATCATCGGTCACTGTGTGATGGGTAAGGGCGCACGCAAGGCTGACAACTCTTCATACGAGAAGAACTGCGCTACCCATGGTGCTCCTCTCGGTGGCGATGCCTACATCAACACCATGAAGAACCTGGGTGCTGACCCCGAGAATCCGTTCCAGATTTTCCCAGAAGTAAAGGAACTCTATGCTAAGCGTGCTGCTGAGTTGAAGCAGATTTGTGCTGAGCGCTATGCCAAGAAAGAAGCTTGGGCCAAGGCTAACCCCGAGAAGGCTCAGCAGTTGAAAGACTGGTTCAGCGGTAAGGCTCCTCAGATTGACTGGTCAAAGGTTGAACAGAAGGCCGGTGCTGCTACTCGTGGCGCTTCAGCGACTGTCCTGAGCGTACTGGCTGAACAGGTGCCCAACATGATTTGCGCTTCTGCCGACCTCTCCAACTCTGATAAGACCGACGGATTCCTGAAGAAGACGCACGACATCGTCCGCGGCGACTTCTCGGGTGCATTCTTCCAGGCTGGTGTGGCTGAGTTGACAATGGCTTGCTGCTGCATCGGTATGGCTCTGCACGGTGGTGTGATTCCAGCATGTGGTACCTTCTTTGTATTCTCTGACTACATGAAGCCCGCTGTACGTATGGCAGCCCTGATGGAACTGCCCGTGAAGTTCATCTGGACTCACGATGCCTTCCGCGTTGGTGAGGACGGTCCTACCCACGAGCCCGTTGAGCAAGAAGCTCAGATTCGCCTGATGGAGAAGCTGAAGAACCATCACGGCAAGAACAGCGTACTGGTTGTACGTCCTGCTGACGCTGAGGAGACGACCGTCTGCTGGCGTATGGCGATGGAGAACATGGAGACGCCTACTGCCCTCATCTTCTCTCGCCAGAACATTGACATGCTGCCTGCCGGCAACGACTACTCTCAGGCTACCAAGGGTGCATACGTAGTAGCTGGCTCAGATGCCGATTATGACGTCATCCTGTTGGCCAGCGGCTCTGAGGTTTCTACCCTGGAGGCTGGTGCCGACCTGCTGCGCAAGGACGGCATCAAGGTTCGTGTGGTGAGCGTACCCTCTGAGGGGCTGTTCCGTTCACAGTCAAAGGAGTATCAGGAGAGCGTGCTGCCTGCCGGCAAGAAGAAGTTCGGTCTTACCGCCGGTCTTCCTGTAACCCTCGAGGGTCTGGTAGGTGCCGACGGTTGCGTATGGGGCCTGCAGAGCTTCGGATTCTCTGCTCCTTACAAGGTGCTCGACGAAAAGTTGGGTTACACTGGACAAAATGTTTACGAACAAGTTAAAAAGTTATTAGCATAATGGAAATAAAAACTGTTGGTGTAGCCTGCGACCACGCTGGCTACCCTTTAAAAAAATATGTTCTCCAGTATCTGGAGGAGAAAGGTTATCCCTACAAGGACTATGGTACTTGGAGTGATGCCTCAGTGGATTATCCTGACTTTGGTCACGCGCTGGCCGAGGGTATCGAGAGCGGCGAAGTGTATCCTGGTATCGGCATCTGTGGTTCGGGCGAAGGTATTGCCATCACGCTGAACAAGCATCAGGGTGTCCGTGCCGGATTGGCTTGGTGCACAGAGATTGCCCACCTGATTCGTCAGCACAACGACGCCAACGTGCTGGTGATGCCTGGTCGCTTTATCGACAACAACACTGCCAAGCAAATCTTGGACGAGTTCTTCAAGACCACTTTCGAAGGCGGACGCCATCAGAAGCGTGTCGATAAGATTGCAATCAAGTGAGCGGAATGCGAACTTGTTAATAATTATGTAAAAATGGGCCGACTTTTTGGTTGGCTCATTTCTTTTCTTTACCTTTGCACCCCGTTATGAAAAGACTGTTTTTATTAGCAAGTATTCTATGCTTCTCATTATGCCTTCCTGCTCAGGAACACGAAACTCCAAATGCGCAACAAGCAAGGCGCATTTTCATGGACATCTACAATCGTCTCTATGGCGACGAGGGTGGAACACTACATTACAAGGTAAACATCATTGGCATCTACAAGACTGAGGGCACCATCTGGATGAAACAGAAAAAAAGTAAGTTTGTCGACGAGAAATACATCGCCTGGAACAACGACGTAACGTACCATAGACTGGAGCGCAAAAAGAACACGGTGACCATCTATGATGCCCATTCCGACAAACGAGACAAGTATGCCACTAAGTTTAAATTCGACCCCAACAACTATCAATACAGCATCAAGGACGAAAAGGAAAAAGGGTTTGCCATCACGCTGAAAGCCAAGAAAGGCGTAAAGGGCATCAAAGAGGCCCGCGTCATGCTGGATCGCACAACTCACAATCCAACGAGCATCCGCATCAAAGTGGGTATTTTCCATACCACCATCAAGATTAGTAACTTCAAGTTGGGCGGTATCGAAGACAACTTGTTCCAATTCCCACATGAACAGTACACACAATGCAAATATGTGGACAAGAGATAAGAATATTGCAAAAACGGGCTGCATCTCAGCAATCATATATTGATGGATTCTACAGTCGAATTTAAGAGCTATAATAGAGACCGTTGATAACCAATTAGCACTCCATGTCTGATGCTTCTGCATCAAGACTATTTCCCATAATCTTCATATATTCTTCATACGTGATGTGGCGGCCACCCATTGACTTGAACAGCGGGGTTTCAAACTGACAATCGATGAAACGTCCACCTATGCGCTCCATCGCTTTTGCCAAGTGAATCAAGGCCAACTTCGACGCATTGGGAACCAGTGAGAACATGCTTTCTCCAAAAAACGCATTGCGCAGCGTGACACCATAGAGTCCACCAACAAGTCGTCTGCCCGTTGCCGTATCTGTCGGTTCCCACACCTCAATACTGGCAGCATAGCCTTGATGGTGCAGACGGGTGAATGCTTCAATGATATCAGGCCCCAGCCAGGCACCGTGCTCCTCATGGCGTCCCTGGGCTTTGGAACAGCCATTGATGACACCCTCGAAGTCTTGGTTGACGGTTACTTCGTATTTGCTTTTCCCCTCGACCAGCGACCGTTGGTTCTGTTGTCTCAACAGCTGACGCATGGAGTGGCTGATGTGTATCTCGTTGGGGAAGATGACATACCTGTCAAGCGGACAATACCAGTGTGGCTCTCGCTCCATCTGGAAAGCGTACCAGGGGAAGAAGCCGTTGCTATAAGCCAATACCAAACGCTCGACAGACAAGTCGCCACCAATAGCTACCAGTCCATCATCCTCGCCCCAGCGTGGATCGGGGAACCACAACTCGTCATCCAATTGCCAAACTGCCATCCTTCACGTTTACGGTGACTTCCCCACCCTGTTTCAGACTGCCAAACAGAATTTCGCGCATCAAGAGCGGCTTTAACTGTTGGGCAATGACGCGATCCATTTCGCGAGCACCGTATTCTGCCGTAAAACCTTCCTTCAGCAGATGGTCGAAAGCTTCTGCCGTCAGCGTCATCTTCACTTGCTTAGCTGCAAGTTTGGCATCCAGTTCGCGCAACTTCTTCTGCAGAATGAGTGTTGCCATCTGCTTGTCCATATCACGGAACACAACCGCTCCCGACAGACGATTCAAAAATTCGGGCTTGAAGGTCTTCTTTACCTGCTTCATCATCGCCTCACCGCGACTGACGCTGCTGTTGAAACCAATGCCGGCAGACGCGAACTGTGCCCCTGCATTAGAAGTCATGATAAGTACCACGTTGCGGAAATCAGCCTTGCGCCCCTTGTTGTCCGTCAGTCGCGCATAGTCCATCACTTGCAGCAGGATGTTGTAGATGTCCTGGTGCGCCTTCTCTATCTCGTCGAGCAACAGCACGGCATTGGGCGACTTACGGATAGCGTCCGTCAGCAATCCGCCATCTTCATAGCCAACATAACCCGCAGGTGAACCAATCAGCTTGGCCACCGCATGTTTCTCCGTGTATTCGCTCATATCGAAGCGTATCAGTTCGATGCCCAATTCCTTAGCCAGCACACGAGCCACCTCTGTCTTTCCTACTCCCGTAGGTCCAACGAACAGCAATGATGCCAGCGGCTTGTTGTCGTCCAACAGTCCGGCACGCGACATCTGCACGGCTTCCACCACCTGACGGATGGCTTCGTCTTGACCATATATCTGCGCCGTGAGTTTTGCGTTAAGTGTTGAGAGTTTAGTGATGTCGTCCTCCTCAGCTATAGCCAGGGCATCCACCTTACACGTCTTCGCCAGCACATCGGCAATATCCGCCTTTGAAACTCTTAACTCTTCATTTTCAATTCTTAACTCGAAGCTCGCTCCCGCCTCATCTATCAGGTCGATGGCCTTGTCTGGCAAGAAACGGTCGTTCACATACTTTGCACTTGCCTCTACAGCAAAATTGACGGCCTCATCGTCGTATTTCACATGGTGAAACTCCTCGTATCTGGGCTGCAACTGTCGCAGGATATGCTTCGCCTCACCAACTGATGGTTCAGGGATATCAATCTGCTGAAAACGGCGTACGATACCCTTTGAACGCGAGAAATAGCGATTGTACTCCTCATAGGTCGTAGAACCGATAAAGCGGATGGTTCCTGCTTCCAGATAGGGTTTCAGCATGTTCGACGCATCCATCGCGCTATCGCTGGTAGCACCGGCTCCCACCAGCGTATGTATTTCGTCGATATACACGATGTTGGCCACGGGTTTTGCAGGATTTTCCTGTTCTGCAGCCACACCGTCCATGATCATCTTGATGCGGTTCTCGAAGTCGCCACGATACTGCGTTCCAGCCAATAGCGTTCCCATATCAAGTTGATAGATCTTACACCCCATCAGTCGCTTAGGCACTCTGCCTTCTTCAATCATCCGTGCCAAGCCCCAGACAAGTGCCGTCTTGCCCACACCAGGTTCACCTACATGTAGCGGATTGTTCTTATCTCTACGGCACAACACCTGAATAGTCCGTTGTAGTTCCTGTTCCCTGCCTATCAGAGGATTCTGCTGCTTGTACAGGTCGTTCATGCAAGTCACTAGTTTCTTCCATGCAACTTTATCTCCTGACTGTTCACCTTTCTCCTCCAGTTCATCGTCAAAATCATAGAAGTTAATCAGCTGACTCATAAAGTTAGCATCTTTGCCATAAAGACTATCTTTCAGCAAATAGGCAGCCCACGAGTCCTCAAGAGCAAATATTCCTCTTGCCAAATGTGGAATGTCCATGGCTTTGGCACTGCTCGAATACACTTGTTCTACTGCCAATTCGATCACTCTTCCCATCTGCGCAGAGGTCTCTGGAACGTATTCAGTTCCTTCTGGCAACGACTCCACACTCTCAAGATATTTCTTAATACGATCTTCCAACTGGTACGGACTGTAGAAGATGTTCACTGCCGCATTGAAATTAAACTCTTCCAGTAGCGCCAATAGCAGATGCTCAGGCATAATAAACTCATGTCTGTATTCCTTGCACCACTCGTAGGCTTTGTTCAGCACCCTCGATGCTCTTAATGTTTGTTTGATTTCTGCCATTCGCTATTCCTCCTCTGGTTCAACTGTTAATCTCAGCGGATAGCCTTGTTCACGGGCCATATTGATCGACTTGCGTGTCTTCGAAACCGCAATGTCATAGCTATAGATGCCCACAACTGCTTTGTCGGAGTGGTGTACCTGTAGCATCAGAGCCTCTGCCTCTTCATCACTCTTCAGAAACACCTGCTTCAGTATCATCACTACAAACTCCATCGTCGTGAAATCATCGTTGTAGATGATGACCTTATATCGTCGAGGCTCCCTCAAATCGGTCCGTTGCCGCTCTCTCAATTGTGACTGTTCTTTTGCCATATTTTATACACTTCCTATATATACATATTTTATTCCTTCTTCCTCTACAATTCGCTTGGCTTCCTTCAAAGAATAGATGGGAGTTGGAGGCACATCCTGCATCTTATATCTTGGGAAGAAACGGCTGAAGTGCAGGGGATTCTCTGTAAGACCATGGATAACAATCCAACGACACATTTGGCGAATCATAGTCATCTTTCTCTTTATTCATATAAAGTACAAAGATAGTAATTTATTGGCAAAAAGCATAATCTTTTGCCCAAAATATAGTATTTTTGCAACAAAATAATTGCCTTAAAGCCAATTTTACCCTAATAATATACCTTTTTTACTGCTTTTCGCCATCAAATTAGCCAGTCGCCCAGCGAGTACCGTCTGAGTCTTCAACCGAAATAAAGTGAAATCTAATTTGTTGACATAGAGATGCTACATAACGGTGAATTTAATTATTCACAACAGCCTTTCCCTCTCGCCCTACCCATATCCTACCCAAGTAGTACTCAAGTACTACCCAAGTATATGCAAGCCTTTTGGACTTGGCTACACCTTGGGTACACCTTGGGTACACCTTGGCTACACCTTGGGTAGACCTTGGGTAAGACTTGGGTATGGGCATCAAGGCAACCGTTGCGAGTACGATGTACAATATGACACGCGTGCAAACAGCGTCTCTCGGATCCAAAGACAATGGCAGGTGAAGTCATCGACCCACTACCTGATGATGCGCCACAGTTCGTAAAGGACTACTATGACTACTACAAAACTGAGAGAGGCTATCATGCTCGCAGTGGCAACTCTAACCAATGTCAATAGATACAGTTTCTTCATACACATCTATTATTATTTGTTTCTGCTTGCTGCCACCCAGACGGGTTCCTCACTCATCACGGGTTTGTTGACTGCCATCACGCCTGATAGGTTATGTGGCACGTATGGCTCTTCAAGGTAGCGGATGTCTTCTGCAGTCAGACGAACATCGAGCGACTTCACGGCTCCCTCAATGTGGTGCAGTTTGGTAGCTCCCACGATGGGCGACTCCACCTTGGTCAACAGCCAGGCCAGCGAAATCTGCGTCATCTCCACGCCATAGCGCTCTGCCAGTTCCATGACACGCTCCACCACGAGGTTGTCCTGCTCGGCGGTGGCATCATACTTGAAGTGCATGAACGCGTCTTCCTGCTGACGCTTCGAGGTCTCACCCGGACGCTTGGCCAGTTTGCCGGAGGCCAGTGCGCTATAGGGTGTCTGTGCGATGTTGTCCTCACGACATAGTGGCTGCATCTCGCGTTCCTCTTCACGCATAATCAGGTTGTAGTGGTTCTGCACGCTGATGAACTTTGCCCAGCCGTGTTTCTCAGCCAGCGCATTCATCTTCGCCAGCTGGTAGGCATAGACGTTGGCGATGCCGATGTAGCGGGCCTTGCCTTGGCGAACAGCTTCATTCATGCCTTCAAGAATCTCCTCTGCGGGTGTCTTGTAGTCCCAGATGTGATAGATGTAGAGGTCAACATAGTCCATACCCAGATGCTGCAGGCTCAGGTCGATGTTGTTCAGCACATGCTGACGGCCACCGATACCCTGCTGGATTTCCTCGTCCGTTCGTGGCAGGAATTTTGTAGCCACCACCACGTCATCACGCTTGGCCATATCACGCAGGGCACGTCCGACGTACTGCTCCGATGTTCCCAACTGATAGGCGATGGCTGTATCATAGAAATTCACGCCGAGGTCGAGTGAACGACGGATAATCACACGTGTCGGCTCCTCGCCAATCGTCCACGAGTGCTGTCCGATGGTAGGGTCGCCAAACCCCATACATCCCAGGCAGATGCGCGACACACGCAGGTCTGAGTTCCCAAGTTTTACGTATTCCATATTATCTCTGTTTTTTGAATATCAGTTTCATCGTCTCAGGGTCGAGAGGCTTCATCGTGGGCAACTTCAGGTCTTTCACCATGTGGAGCGTACCCTGCTTGTACTTCTGGAAGTGGTCGGTCTTCAGGTGCTGCTGATAGGCTTCCTCGGAGGCATAGATTTCCAGGATGCGAATCTTTGTGGAGTCCTCGGCACTCTGCATCGGGTAGAGGCAGACAACACCCGGCTCTCGTTCCACACTCAGTCGGTCCACCTCGTTGGCAAATTCGAGATACTCCTTGAGGTGCTGCGGATAGACCTCGATTTCAGCCAGGCGGACTATCATCGTCTGGTTTTCTTGTGCTGATGCCGTGAGGGAGAGCACAAGCATTGCTGCTGTCATTAGTAACTGTCTTATCATCTTATTGTCTATGCGTTTATTGTTTTCGACTGCAAAATTACTGCTTTTCCCGCAAAAGGCGCATAAACATATTACGGAGATTTATACCATTTTTACAGAATCTGCCCCGATTACGAGCCTTTCGCAGGAATCAACTGATACCCAGCCCACTGCTCTATGGATCAAGTTTCGGAGTCGAAACTGTGTGCCGAAAGCGTGATAATGAGCAAATCCATCACATTTTATGTGAATTTTGCAGTTGCATTCCGCAAAGAGTGCAAAGACATATTGCTCAATAGACTTCTAATCACCACCTAGAAATAGAGCAACTTCATACTTTATTGGGTGCCAGCCCATAGGGCGCGGGCATTCCCATATAAGTATGATGGTTGTGGTGACCAAGAAGTCGTATGGCGAAGGTCTGCGCCTTCTTGTATATGTCAATAGTTCGGTAAATTTAATCTTAAAATATTAACACTGGTCAGAAGCCCTTCACGCCGCAGCATCATACTGCATAGTGGTTAGGGAAAAGACTTCTTTGTTGAGCTTAGCAATTAAATCGCTGTCTGCGGAAATCCCAGACACGCAAATAGATCGATTCATAAGGTACTGCCCATGTGCAAGCGTTTTGAAATTACTGATAGAATAAGGTATTCCGCTTTGCTTGGCCTTCTCCGTCTCATCGGGATTGCCATCGGCTATAGCCTTGGCATCTGCAGCCTTGTGATATGGACGCTTTACGGGAACATCTCCCACTGTTGCCTTCACATGCTCCATGTCCGTCACTGCCAACTATATGCCTTGTCGGCTCTCCAGCCTTGTCAACCATCTCCGAGGAGAGCATGCTGCTGTTAGGGCTCTGGAATCCTCCAAGCATGACACAGTCATGGCGGAATGTGTCTATGATGCCCACGCCAAGTATCTCAAGACCCCAGTTGGCCTTGCCTGCAACTCCAGACCAGAAGTATCCGAGTCCTGGCGTATGTTTGCCGGTCTTGCCTATGTAACTGGGATCAATGGCCAGAGGCTTGATGCCTATGCTGCCCTCGAAGTACTGCTTTGCCAACTCGAGGTTGAAACTCACCGTGTCAACGCCGCCTTTCTCGAAGCGGCTGCGATAGGTCTTCTCATTGGCCGTACTGAACGTGCCCAGCTGCGTGAAATTAGTTTTTTGCATCACAACATAAAGAATTAACGTTTCGATGAACAGAGTCTTGAACTTTTTGCTTAACTTTGCGGCGTGCTTTGGCAGAAATGCTTCTGCAAGGCTACCCATTTGGCTAATTATGTCTGACATTTTCACTATTACGAAAAGAGTGGTATTTTCCGTAAAGTTACTAATAATCAGCGTATTAGTAAAATTTTATTAGTTAATAATATGTAATATAAAAAGAAATATTTTCATTTGAGACTTTTCTTGAATGTTAATGAATTTAACTATATTTTTACCGAACTATTGTTATTAACTATCCTTTCTATTTTATTCTTTACCCTCTTCCTCGTCAAAGGCTTCATCAGCCATTGCGGAGTAACATGCATTACGCTCTTCTGCGTCAATAACCTTTCCCTTAGAACCGCTACGGAAGGCGTGGAGCCGTCCGAAGAAGTTCATGCGGGTACTGGTATCCTTTTCCATACCCATCATGGTGCCTTGTTCTGAATAATCAAAGTTGCGGGCATTACGGATTGAGAGATTGAAGGCGACTTCTACGGAATCCTGATTGGCTCCCATATAGGTGAATGTCCATCCCTCGCCCTTCAGTTCCTCCACCAATTTCTTGACTGCGGCTCCAGTGTATTCCTTGGAAGCATTCTCATAGCCGTCGGTGATAATAGTCACAACGACTACAGCATCGTCAACCTTCTTCACATGGTTACGCATATTAGTCAAAGTGAAGCCCATCGCATCATAGAGAGGTGTGCAACAACAGGGCTGATAGTCATCCATCGTCAAGGGGCGTGCCTCACTGACAAGCACCTTGTCAAAGACATATTTCTTCTCACAGTCACAGAAGGTAAGCAGCGATACATAGTGTTCCTGAGTGTCCGCATACTTTTCCTGCGCCTTTTTAATACCGTTCAGCGTTTCGTTGAATCCACTGACAGCAGCCTGACGGATGTTTTCCATCGAACCGCTTTTGTCGAGGATAATCACGTTAAAGACCTGCGTCTTTGTCTGCTTTGTTTCGTTCTTTACTTCTTCCATTGTTCCTTAGTCTTTATTATTTCCTTTATTTCTCTGTTATTGCATCAGCGTATCTACTATTTCATGCATGACGGGACCACACATTCCACCTGCGCTGGCAGGAATTCCTTCCTTCTCCATTACTACCATTACAGTATATTCTGGATTGTCAGCAGGGAAATAGCCGCACAGTTCCATGCGCCAAGTCTTTTTGTCAATCATAAAAGTTCGCCCGCAGGCAGCGACATCCGTAAACTCACTTGCAGTCTTCTTGAAGAGTCCATCGGTAACCCCATGCCGAAGCCCTCTCTGCAGTGCCTCAATATACTCTTTGTCGGCAATCTGCTCATTGATGACTGTCACATCTTTGCCTTCCGTTGCGAGTTCTACCATCTTTCCACCATTGGCAATAGCATTATAGAATGTCAGCATACCCAACATTTGGTTGGGATGATTGTTGTGATAACTGCTGATAGTCCTTTCATACGTAACATAGTCCCCTCCAAAGGCTTCTTCAATAGCCTTTGTATAGCCAACGAGTGAACGATGGGTCAATGCAAATTCCATATTGATTTCACCATATCCGCCACGCCTCCAGTTATGATCCTTCACGTCATTATAAATGCCACAGCCAGTATCAACCATATAGTCAGGACTTATCTTCCCTGTTGAAAGCAGTGCCAGATAGGTTGCTGCACCATGCATTATCAGATTCTCTTCGCTGAATGTATCAATATAGGGCGAGAACTCGTTTCCTGTCTTCTGAAGCGACACATGAGCCTTGATCCAGCCTGTCTTTGTTTCAACAACGTAGGCTATTGCTCTGTCCGTATTGAAGTTCTCCATTTCATTACTGAGAGTAACCCCTATAACATCTTCCAAAGCGGGATCATTATGCTGCGGTTGCGCTGCTTCTTGAACTTCCGCGTCTGTTCCCCCGCTAAGAGCCTTTAACCTTGTCAGTTCCTGTTCGCTGACCTGCACATCATTTGTCATATAATAATTTAGCAGCCATCCTGCGGCCCGTTTACCCAGACAAGCCTGTTCATCTGCCTTCTTGTAGTACATGGCAGCAAGGTCTTCGTTTGTCATGTCTTTATCTTCTATGCCAGCATAGACATCACCGAGCAACTTACATGCTAAAGGAATTCTGTCTACCAAAGGAACAAGAACCTCAATACTGGGACTCTTCCCACCTCTCCAGTCTGAAAGCACGGTTAAGAGAAGTTCGGCAAAGGTACTGCCTTGCTTTACAGCTAAACCTATCAGCCGTTTTCCCTCAATGGTATCACCCTTCTCTACAGCCATAATTCCCTTCAGAGTATAGCCTTCCGGAGAACCTTGCGCAATAAGTCTGTCGGTCATGTCAGCAGATACCCCTAAGTTCTTTCTCTCAAAATTCTCCATTGCATCAAAGAACAATTTCATATTATCCTCTTCGGGAAGCGTTTTCATGTAATCTTCGAGATTACTAATCGCCCCATATTGATCGGCCATGGCCAGCATTGATATTGTTCCAAGAAAATCCTGCTGAACTCCTTGGCCTTTGTGATAGATGTCAGCCAGTTTAAGATAGGCCTGCCCGTCTCCCCATCGGGCCTTTTCCAACAAATAGGCATACTGATTATCTACTTCGATACTGCTTTTCGGTGCATCAGCAATATCCTCATATAACTCCTGCTCTGCACAACTGACCAGAAAAAGGACCATTAGGAAATATAATACTCTCTTCACTTCTCGTTACACTACTCCGTGTCGTGCGCAACTTTTACTTGATTATTGTTGTTTCTTTATCCTTTTATGGCACATGCTTCTTCAAAGTAACCAACTTCCTGCAAGTTTTTCATGCCAACAAGTGAATAAGCGGTATCAGCACTTCATGGATAGTTGTATCGTCCAAGCGATGGCCACCTGAGAAGTGGATAATATTGTGATAATACTGAAGGAACGCTTCCTCACAGTTTACCTGAGTATCATTGCTGCCAAACATTCCCCATACTCTTTCTGTCTCTGTTGGAACGACCCCATCGAACTGATGAGCCTCCATCTCTGCAAAATGTCTGATAATCTCCTCTGTAATTGTAAACTCCTTCTGTCCGTCAAGTCGTGGTTTGAAGAACTCAAAGGTTCCGACCTTCAATACCTTGCTGGTCTTCGACATGAAGAAAGCCGGGTTCACGCAGATGCGGTTAAAGCCAAACATCTGCTGTGCATACATACCACCCATACTTGTTCCAACAACTACATTGGGCTGTTCTTTTTCACACAGTCCGCGCAGGAAAGGCAATGCTTCTGCAGGATCAACAGGGATGTCTGGTGCTATCACCTCAAAGTCCTGCAACTTTTCCCTAAATGTACGAATGGTTCCACTGGCTGCTGAAGAGCCAAAACCATGGAAATAAATCAGTTTCATAGACGTACCTGTTCTTATCATATTATATCCTCTTTACTTCGTCAATGCCTTCAATGGCAGAAATGTGGCTGATGATGGTCTGCAACTCTCCGAAAGAGTGGACTCCAAAGGAGATGGTGCAGTCCACAAGACAGTCAACGGTCTTTGTTGTCAGTGCGTCAATAGACAGACGCAATTCATTGGTAATGCTGTTAATCATGTCACTCAGTAGATGGAAGCGGTCAACGGCCACTATCTATATGTTGACAGGATAGAGCACCTTTTCATCCTCCATGAAGTCCACTGAAACGATGGAATCTCCCTGCTGAGATGCAATCTCTATTGCAGAAGAGCAACTACGCTTATGGATGGTTATGCTTCCGTCTGCCTCCTTGAACCCGATAACCTCTTCTCCAGGGATAGGGTTACAAAGTGGACAGCGATGGAAAACTGGTTTCTCCTGCTTGGTAAAGTAACTCTTCAAGAAACGCTTGGCCTTATAGGTGACAACCACATCATTCCATTCTTTGAGAGGAACTGTTTCCTGTTTTGTGAATATCTCTATTACATCGCCACGATGCAGGACGGCCTTGATAGAAGCGAGTTGTCCATTGATTCGTGCATAGTGTGCATGTTCTCCGATACGGCTGTGAATCTCAAAGGCGAAGTCAAGTGCTGTAGCCCTCTTCGGAAGGTTGACAGCCTGTCCTTTAGGAGTGAATACCATAATATCATCATTGTAGAACGAAGTAACAACATTCTGGATAAAACCACCATCCTTCAGATGGAACTCCATATCCTTTAAGACTTTACGGAAGCGGTCAACCCATCTGCGAATATTGCTTTCCTCGCGCTCTGCAACGATACCTATGGTATTGTGGCGCACCATACGCTCCGTGGAGATATGCACTTCTTCCCAGCAGCCATAATGGGACAGCAAATGTACGTGGAAGCTCTGATAGCCATTCTCCTTGGGCGAATCGATATAGTTGAGAATACCGCAAGGCTTCTCACGAAACACACTCGTCAGCCGTGAATAGATTTTCAGAACCATATCCTTCTCCAGCTCCACATTCCCGCAAGGAAACACGATTTCCACGAAATGGCGGTCTGGCAGATGGTTGAAGTCCACTCCTGTCTTACGCATCTTGCGCCACAGACTATATGGCTCCCGATACTCTGCAGTTACTCTGGCATGGATGCCGTTCTGCTCCAATATCTCGTTGATTTTCGAAATGAAAGCTGACAAGCGACCCTCCCGCTGCTCTTTGTCCCGCTGGATTTTAGCCTCCAGTTCTCCGTACTCATGTGGACAGCGATAGCGAAGGCTCAAATTCTCCAGCTCTACCTTGATATTATATAATCCCAGACGATTTGCCAGCGGAGCATAGAAATAATCGGTTTCACCAGCAATCTTCATCTGCTTGTCTGGGCGCATGCTGCTCAGTGTACGCATGTTATGCAGACGATCTGCCAGTTTCACCAACAGTGCACGGATGTCATAGTGAATGGAGTCCAGCATCTGCTTGTAGTTATCCATCTGTTTCGACATCTCGTAATGCTCTTTCTCCTGCTTGGTCACGACACGAACCAGGAAAGCAACGTCATCGCCAAATCGCTGCTGAATGTCATCAATTGTATAGTCGGTATCTTCAACCACATCATGCAGAAAGGCCGCAATGACTGGGTTGGCACCCAGCATTAGTTCCTCTGCCACGATGTTGGCAACAGCGATAGGATGGAAAATATAGGGTTCTCCAGACTTGCGCTTCTGGTCTGCATGAGCCGTCTTGGCCAGTTCAAAGGCTGCGTGAATACGCTCCATATCCTCATGGGACACTCTCTTTTCCATCACGCTGAAAACTCTCTGAGCCTTCTCTTTAATCATCATGTCGTAGTTCTGTATCATAATCGTAACATCTTTAATCGTTTAACAACCAATCAACTATCTCTCTTTATGGCATAGAGAGTCTTTTATGACCAAATCCATCATTTGACCATAACATTTTTTAGATACAAACGATAAAAATGCAGAAATTACTACAGGTTCCAGCCCTTCTTGTTAAGAAAGGCTTTGCACTGAGGACAGAACGACGGAGTTTTAGAGAACTTGTTTCCGTGTTCTGCATCAACCATGAAACAATGTTCGTCTTTACAATGGTTTAGCCCGAAAGAATGACCGAGTTCATGCATCATCAGCTTAGCCAAGTGACCATCACTGTGCTTTTTCCTTGACGGAAGTGTAGATGAGATGATGGCAACGTGGCCACCAACTGGACTGATGCCAAATATTCCAAAAGTCGGTGATTTCTCGTTTGGATCATAGATAACTTCATTGGTGAGGCCCAAAACAACCGTACTCTGCTTATATTGACTAAGATTCCTGAGCAATCCCCTTCCACTATACCGATTACGAGGAGCATAATAGTATTGTTTTGGTAATTGTATTGGCTCCGGCATCAGTTCAATAGCAGGATACACCCTTTGCAATTCCTCCTTCAGATACAGAGCTTTGCTTATAGAGAAATTGTGATAACGATAAAGACAAATTTTTAAGGGCTGCTTTTTCACAACTACAGGCATTTGCTTCGTAGCCGCACTTTTAGGGCTGTCTGCACATGATAAAGTGAGCAAGCACAGACATGCAATGAGTATCGACAACATCTTATACCTATACATAATAATAGAGATTTTTATAATTGAACTCCGTAAGTGGAGAATGTACATCATCCAGTTCCAGCATTCGAACAGGAATATCTTGTAAATCTCCCGTCTCGATACAATACCTCAGCCGGATAACAAACTTTTCCATCTCTGTGTCAACTTCCTCTTGTGATGCGGGGATATAGTTTTCTTCTGCTTCGTGAAGTTCAGAGATAATCATTCCAGAAAACAAACCTTGCAGTTTGTACTGTTTGGCAAACTCATTAGCGTAGCACCAGATACCAATGCATGGCTTACCTCGCAGAAACTGGACGTGTCCTGAATCCACAAGAAGCCGACGATACTGTCCTTTCTTGTCTGGAGTAGAAAAGAGACCGAACGAATTGCCATGTCCCAACATCATAACGCTATCCGCATCTTTCACCGCTCTGATAACCGCTGCATTTGAACTATGCTCATCAAGGCGCATGTGAAAGTCCTCCCGCGACTCATAAAGCCGTGAGAGAACTTTCGTTGTTGGGTCATTGGCGTGAATAACTAACATCCTGATTACTGTTTGTGGTACTTTGTGACCTCGCCAAGATACAAGTCATCTGCCATGTGTAATATGACATCAAGAAGTTCTACATCATCTTTGTAGAAATGAGGGATGGCATCATATCCAATAGCAGCACCAAGTATATTACCTGTCACAGCACCCGTACTGTCACTGTCACCAACATGATTCACCGAAGAAATCATCGCTTCCTCGAAGTTGTCGAGATACTTTAACGCACAATATAATCCGATGGCCAGTGCTTCTTCTCCAACCCAACCTTCTCCGAGACGCTTGATGTTTTCTAAATCGGAATCTTCGTTAGAGGACAGGAAGATTGCTCTCTCCGTCAATTCTGCCATTCGCTCTACATCATTATTGTGATTGCTATATAAGTCTCGCATGGCATCAACTCCTTCTGTGATATAGTCCTTCATACTACTACGAGTTGGATTTCCGTCTTTTGCCAGTCGGTAAATAACATGGGACATTAGGGAGGCTGGGATGAAACCAAGCGGATGCTGATGGGTGATTTCAGCAGCATCTCCGGCCAGTCTGTCTGCATCCAAGATGCTCAAGCGGTCTTCAACAACGGCATAGAGAGCTACTGGTGCCACACGCATTACCCCACCACAGCCTTTACTGTTATTGATTGGTTCTAACTCGCGTCGAATGTCTTCCAATGCTGAAATGCATGTAGTACCCGGTGCTCGACGTTGATTAAGCTCTGGTAAATCACGGATCCAGCATTCAGCCTTGCCTTTTCGGTTGCCCTTCTGAGTTTCCAGCCATTCCAAATAGGCACAACAAATAGCATATTTAGGCTCAATGCCCATTTGGGGAGCATTCAGCAACCCATTGGCTGTGAAGAGTGTCATCTGCGTATCGTCCGACACTACAGCTTTGTTTTTCCGTACGTCTCTTCCTGTTGAATACTGCCTTGTATCAAGTCGGGTGATACCGCGTTCGCCATACCGTGACTGAATCCCAGAATAGGAATTAATAAATTCAATGGGATAACCCAATGCGTCACCGATGGCACCGCCAACCAGTGAACCTCTGATTCTATCTTTCAAATAATTTCTCATATTGCTTTATCCATTTGTAATTGAAACAAACACACCATCTGCTTCCTTTGAATTGCCCATCCAAGGAATTTTGCCTTACCCTTCTACGGATTCTTCTGTTCCATCCTTTTCAAACACTATCTTTATACTACCTATGTGCTTGTCGCGCTTATCGTAGTTATCACGTAAGTTTGTAAGTATCTGGCAAAGTTCTTGCTCAGTCAGTATGGTCTTGAAAGGGTTCTGTTCTCCACGGCTATGGAAAAGCCTCATTCCCCTTGTTGACATCAAAGTTGTACGAAACCGCTCATTCTGTTCAAACATGGTCAAGTAAGCCGCACTGACAAAGGAATAGTAATCAGCAGACTGGCGGTCTATCGGATTGCCCTTCCACCATATTATCTGGTCTGTCTGCCAACCTGTAGAAGTCATCTTCTTGGCATTCTTTCCCTTCATCTGGCATATCTGCCTCTGCTTGTCCTTGTCTTTCTGCTTCAGTGATTGCAGAAATCCCTCCATACTACCGCATACCATTCCATCGAAGCGGAAACCATTACTGCATAGATTTGATAAGACCTTACCAGGATTACCTTGCTTGGCGTTAGACCATATATCTACAGCCTTCCCCCTCCATACTAACCAGTTTATGTACAATCTTCTAAACATAGCATAAAATTAAAGAGTCTGTGTAGTTATTGAGTGATAAAGTCTACAATATCTATCATTACAACCTAAACCAACTTATCCCATATCTTATTTCTTTGATAATTCATTGATAATCTCTTTTCTCTCTCGGAACACCTCTACTGGCATAGGTTCCTTGCCATTCAGTTCTGTCCAATATTTGAAGAGTGCATTCAAAATGCGCATAATCTTACTTGTAGTATGACCGTCAGCCTTTCTGTAACCCCGAATCTCAGGTGGAGCTATTCCTTTATCCGCAGCATAAAACACCCAATATGTGCAGAGTGCAATATCTGTACGGTGAAGCCCCATAGCACAGGCAATGTAAAAGCGACCGTTGTCTATCAGACGGCAAAACTCAGGGAAGAGCCTGGCCATCTGCTCAACTTCCTCGTATGACACAGAGTAATGGAAATACGCAATCCCGCTATTCCGACATAGTTCACTATAGAAGTCAGAAGTGTAGTCTGCCCGCAGGTCGATAACTTGATTGATTCCAGCCTCCATCATCGTCTTCCACGCATGGAGTTGCTTGGTGGATGACAACGTTCTCCCACGGAAGCCGCCATAGACAGGTGCCAAATCTGGAATACCTGTCGATAAGATCTTCTCGACATTTAACGCTGTTGCCAGAACTGTTGGTTTCTTGGCATACTTTTCCAAGACCATAGCATCAGCTGACTTTTCCCGAACAGACACTCCGTGAGCATCTTGACTGACATGCCATTCGTCGCAGAACAGACACTTATAAACCGTGAATGACTTTCCATATTTCTTTGCCATATCAACAGCCGCATTTTCAGCCTTATTTTTTGTCGAATACGCAATTTTGGGCTTTCCGTTGCTTCTTTTGATGTGAGAATAGACAGAAAAAGCACCCCATGCCGACCTCTGAATGAATAGCCGTTGTACCCAACCGTCCAGATTCAACTGATGCTTAATCCAACTGGGAAGATTTCTGAATTTTATTCCGTGTATACTTGCTATTAGTATGCTCATCTACCAATCAAAATCATATCTACCATCATCATCAGGATCAAAATCCTTTGTTTCTTGCAATAGATCTTCGAAAACTTTTATGATCTTATTTACATTCTCATCACTACCAATAGTATCAACGACAATATCAACTGGTTCATACATAATCGCTCTTTCCATCTCAACCCCTTTGCTTGGCGAACAGACCACACAACTCACCATCATTTTCTTCATGTCTTCATTTTTGAGGGCTGGATTGCATTTAAAGGCAAAGACGTATTGCTCGCCTTCTTTTTCGAAAAGTTCTGAAACATAGTGATGCTCAACATTCCATGTTTCCTTTGGAAATTCTGGAATTTTAAGTTTAGCATTCTTCACGAGCCTCTTCACACACTCACTTATCTGTACTATGGTCAATGATACTGTCGTCATATTAATTCAGGTTTCTTGTCTTATACATGGAAAGGGGCTATAAAGAAGCCATCTGGCCCAATTAAACCACTCATGTATGTATCAGGTTCTACACCAAAACCATCTTCATCGCCAAAGTCTTGTTCTACGCACTTTTCAAGATAAAGGTTACCTTCTTCAGTTATTCTAGCTTCAATGGAAAGAAATTTTCGTTGTTTTGCTTCCCATATAGCATCATAATTACGCAGTTTACCGAATAGCTCTGGTGTTACCTTTAATTCTATCCACACAATTTCTCCATGAGCCCTTTTTACTCTTTCATAGAGTGCATCCCATGTTCCATGCCTTGGTTTGGCTTGTATTCTATTTCCTTCCATGACATCATTTACTTTTTCTTATTCTGCAAATTTAATAAAAACAATCAAATTAATAGTTATAAAAGGACTTCTCTTAACTTCATTTAAGCCATTGAGTCATGTTGAAAGCTAATCACAAGGTTGAGGCAACACAGACTTCTTAAATAACATTGGGACTACACGAATTAGTAAACAAACATACGCTATAATTATTATCGCACTTATACCAAACATGAAAGCGACCTTCCTATCCTCCAATAGGTCGCTCCAAGCAAAAACTGCTCCGTTATCCACAATGGAAGGAAACAATATAACAGTGAAGAGGATTGTAGCTATAGTAGCCAGAGGTGACAAACATACTAATGCTATACCATACCATCTATTATGACCTGTGTCTTGTAACCTACGCGAAAGTAGGCCGCAGAAGATGACAGCTAATACAATTGATGTTGCCGTCATTACGATCCAGACTGATTCTCGTATTGGCAATGCAGGTATTGCAATTGATAGGAGTCCTATACCTATTATGGCAAAAAAGTTCACGACAAAAAAAACAATAGTCAAAGCAAATGTATTCCACAAAAACTCGCTTCTACTGGCATTGCCAGAATAATTCCATTTATTTTTCCATCCCAATGTTAAGGAAAGCATAATACTCTTTATCTCCATACTTACTATTTTTTTGTATCTTTTATTCTTCTATCATATCTTTCAACCAATTATACATTGAAAGGAATAACAGCCCTGTCCCTATACTCATATCCCGCATTTTAACAACATGCTCTCGATGCAGTTCCTTAGGAAGTTCCAGGCAACCTTTATTGATGATAGCAATACAGCAATCTGGCCTTGTTTCACTAAGCAAGTTCGCAGAAGGAACCGCATTAGGAGCCATACCAACTACAACGAACATATCTGCCTGCTTCGCTATCCGGGTTGCATCTTCACGATTTGCATTATAAGCATCCAGATGAACGACACGCTTACAGCTAGCCTGCTCCGGAAAGGTGTCTCGGCTTTGAGTAATAACTGCCACATCTGCACTTTTCCTGAAACTCACAATTCTCCGATAAAGGTGCAGACTCTCAGAAGCATTTGTCCCGATACTTTCTCCTGTCAAAAACACGATGTTCTTTGCCATACTATCCCTCGATTAGTTCGTACTGCGTATATTCAGGAAACCACCTGTCAAGAATGGCATCCACCTTTGCCTCCATTTCTAGCGTAATGTTCTTGCACACCTTCTGATACGTGACTGAAAGCGAGGCGATTTCGTCTATCCAACCAATGAACGGCAGCCTCTTGGCATCCAGAATGTCGATAGGCAGTACCAGATACGACAGTGTTGATATTATCAGCATCTTGTCTGCCTTTGACGTTTCCTTGGATTTGAGAACAAACCAGAGTATCAATACAGGGCGTGTACTTACTCGTCCAGCCTTTCTTGCGAAGTTGCTGATTCTGTCCCAAAGGACATCGTAATTGATAATACTCATTGCTCTTTTCATAATCGTCTTCACATTAAGTTGTTTGATGGTATAGAGACCTTTTTCCAATAATTCCTATCATTCTGCCCAAGTATTATATCCATTTGTTGATCCAAACTGCCCACTTGGGTTCTAATTCTTTCTTAAACTGTTTTATACTTTTGTCGATCCCTGCATATCGGTAAATGTTCATTTCTGAATATTTAGTACCGCCTCTTCTCTTTCCTTTCGCTACTTCATACAATATGTATCTCTGGTAAATATGAAGCACTTCTTCTGGAATGGCAAGATTATACTCCCTACAATGGTCAATAGCCCAACAAGTGGCATAATACTCTTGCTCAGCCCTTCTCATACCCAGTTTTGTCGTTTCGATATGACCAACCTCGTGAAACAGGTCAAAGGTACAACGCATGGAGTTCTTTGGCTTCCATTTACAAACTTTTCTTTCATCAATATGTGCATGCATCCTCATTCTGCAAGTTGAATGCTCATCTATTATTATATGATACCTGAGAATCAAATCCTTCTGTATCTCCAACAAGTTCTGCTTCTTCATCGCATTGTTTATTGCCTTTGCCCTTCTCTGCTATGTTTTTCAAAAATATATCCACGTTCTACGTTGTAATAAACGCTATCCTGTTTCTCGGTCATGCACAGGGCAAAAGGACTATAAAGTCCATCGGGTACTATGATGGTGAATTTACACGGAATTGTTGTGCGATAGCGGTCACGTATGCCGACCATCATTTTCTGCTTACCATTCACATTTTCCATCCGTCGGATATACATATACCCTTTCTTCATCCCCGGACTTACATAGTTAACAGATCTGGCACCCTCCATACTCTGATATATATTGTACCCGATTGAAAGTCCAGGCAACACTATTGACATCAACACGAAAGCAAATAGTGTAACAGCAATTTTCTTCGTCTTAATCAGCATCCATATACATACAGACATAATAATTACTGCACTCACTAACAAGTATGCTACTCGTTCATTATCAACTTGGTACTGCGCCTTATCATAGATATACAGCCCAGCGGCTAAAATAACATATTCTAACCAATTCACATTCTTTCCCACATACCTGTTCAAGTAGTAGAATGCCACTAGAGGCAGTGTCATCAAGGCATAGAATGACAGCATTTCATCCGTTTGGTAGCCAATCAGCATTGCAATAAAAGCCAAAGTGCATGTCGTAACAAACAACTTTCCTGCTCTATCCTTGAACATGGCAAATCCAATCAAATCGTACCACCGATATTCATTTTTCTTCAGTCTTTGACTGATTGTAAGAACCGCATATACCACGATTGGCATCAACCATGCCCAATAGACGACACACTTCACCAGCAACTCCATTGCTACATATCTCTGACAGATATGTACATCCCCAACAGGCTGAGCATTCAAAAGTATTCTTGGGTATTCACTCATTCTTATGATGGTATTCTCAAAAGTACCAGTCAACACAGCGAAGCCAAATAGCAAAGTGAATATCACTATTGGAACAATACTCATTTTCTCTTTACGGTACAACAAGAGTGTAATGTTAAACCGCAATAGCAGTGCAGCATCCAGAATCAGGAAGCCCCATTCGTTGTCATAAACCACGGTGTGTATTATGCACACCATCAGAACTGCCAATACCAATAGATCCAATACATAGAATCCTTTGCGTAATGTATCCATCGTCATCTCTCCTTATTCGTTTCGTTTTTCTCATCTTGTTCTTTCGGCATAGAGATAGCAATAAATTGGTTGTTTGCTTCTGCTATACCTATCACTCCCTTTGAGTCATCTTCTTCCCACCCAAAATAGGAATAATACTCTCCTTCTATCTCCCTACGGAAAGAGAACCACAGTTCTTTATAGTCTATCCGCGTCACATTTTCATGCTTCATGAGGTCATAGATGCCACACTTCCCGTCTTTGTACACCACACCGTAACGGTCGGTAATGTCACGAGCCGTCAGACTATCGCACTTTTCCAAAGGAATCTGCGGAATAGGAGGATTAGCACAGTCAATCGTATCAGTGCTAATCGCATCGTTCACTTGGGTAGAATCTGCATAGTAGATGACACCTGTCTCTACGTCAATAGAATCTACCGCTTCAATCTCTTGTGCTGACGACACTCCAGTCGTCACCGACAAACATATTACCAATAATAAATCTTTCATCTTATATTTTTTTGCTTACTACAACATAGAGTATAATTGATAGAGAAAACTATCTGTAATTATAAAAAATGTGAACCTTTGTATCATCTTCTTCCCATCCAAAATAGGAATAGTACTCTCCTTCTATCTCCCTGCGAAAGGAGAACCATAGTTCCTGATACTCTATCCGCGTTTCATTTTCATGCCTTACGAGGTCATAGACACCACACTTTCCGTTTTTGTACACCACACCATAATGGTCAGTAACGACACGAGCCATCAGACTGGTCACATTCCTCTAACGGAATTTGTGGAATTGGAGGATTAGCACAATCAATAGTATCAGTGCTAATCGTATCATTCACATGGATAGAATCCGCATAGTAGATAATACCAGTATCTACGTTGATGGAATCCTCCAATTCGATTTCATGAGCCGAAGTTGTTAACTGCATATAAAGTAGCAAGGTTATCAGTAATCTCTGTTTCATTATGGTGTCATTTTACTTAACTAATGAAATAGAGTATTTAAAAACATAAAATCTATTTGTGGAAAAAAATAATCCCACGTTTGTCAGATTTTAAACGTGGGGTACTCTAAATAGAAGCTCATTTTACCGCAAATAATGACTTCTTTCTATACCATTTGCTTACAATTTGTGAGATGCAATTTGCTATACACGAATCCAACAAATCCTAAATGTGAATATAAAGTTGGGGCATAGGGGCAGAATTTCTTTTAATGCTTATGTATTTAACCATGCTAAGTATTTTTTTCTAGCTACTTTTGCGGCATATTGTCTAACACTATTGGCGGAAGATGTATTGAGGACAGAGGTCCAGTATTTATATTTCTGACGTGGATCAAATGATATCTTTTGCCCGGAAAACAAAATGCAAAGTTCGTCAAATTCCGAGTTAGAAAAATCTGCTTTCGAACCAATGATTTTTTGAAAAGCTAAGTAAGAATCATTAGCCAAACTGAACTGTTCACTAATCTTTTCAAGTTGGTTTTTTAAATCGAGAATGGCTTTCTCTTGTTCTTTAATGTGTTGCAATGATGGAATATGCTTTTCTATCAACTCTATCATATATTCTTTAACCTCTGGAGAAAGGTTCTGGCACTCACCTATACATAACCCTTTCATCTTCGACCTGTCTTCTGCATACACAAAAGATTCATCAAATATTATATTATTAACTATTCTACGTAATTCCTCCAAAACTTTATGACCACGCAGCATGTGGCTACGATTAAAAAAATGGTTGAAAATTACGTCTTTTAGATGTTCGATACCGCCTATGTTCCTTAAGTTATCCAATGTGGCATCTATATCTTCCGTATAATATAACTCCTTTGCTATTAAAGCAAACGAACTCCATGCCAAATCATTCTTGGAAAACGATTTTAGGATGGATATCCTTTCGTCTATCGTCATATTGCAGAAAGGAAGCTTCTCATGTAAAAATGACGTTTCAGAGCTAATGGCCAGTTCAAAGCCTTTATCCTGAGAAAAGCCTCTCTTAAGTGTTTCTCTTAAACATTTAGCTTCGTCTATATTTGGCAAGTACTTCTCAATTGCTGCAGATGTTGGGATGATGTCAAATAAGTTATGCTCAAATTCTGTATGGAAGCGTGGAATATTCTCCACTTGAGCAATGTCTTTATCTATTTTTGACAAAACACCTATTCCATTTATCGATGATAACCCATGTCCTCCATTATACAATGATGTCAGGAAAGATTTATCTGTTTCTGTAGGTACAGTATTAAACAAATAAATAATTGCATCCGCAGAGTTTGATAAATTTACAGTCTCTTGCTGATGGCGTGCACGAAGCTTGAAATACGCATCGGTATGTATTTGGTGAGAATCACCTTCTTCGCCAACATCTGCACCAATACCTGGAGTGTCCACTAATGTTACGTGGTCAAGTAAGGGATTGTCATCTATATAGATCACAAGTTTGTCTATTTGTGCTGTTTTGGAAAGCGCCTCGTCAGTAGTTCCTTGTAACGACATCAAAACATCTTTTGAAATCCACTCTTTGTGACCATCGGTATAGAGGCATAGGATTGGTTTGTCTTTTGATATCGGTGTCCCTTTCTTAAAAACATTAACAGTGGCTGTCGTCTCTGTGTTGCCTGTCACGGCAATATCTATTCCAAGAAGAGCATTCACAAGAAAGCTTTTGCCAGCCTTTACTTTCCCAGCAATTGCCAAAACGCATGGCGAATTTAGTTCTTCCTGTAATGTTTGTAAAGATAGGGTATAATCATTACGCCAAATAGAGCTGCCTATTATTGATATTGCTTTATCTAACAACTCTTGTACTTGCACTCTTACACTATTATTGACCATATATAAAAATTTTACTGTTTCACAACCAGTTCTTAAGAATTTGCATCAGTTCTTGAACACCATATTTCTCTTTTAACCGATTTATGATATTATACAATTCATCCTTATCTTCATCACATTCATGTGAAGATTGCCTGTCTATGATGTCAAGAGTCTTACTATTACGCCCGAAACCAATATATTGAAGTCCTTCAACTTCTTCTAATTGCACCTTTTTAGCAGCAGTAGAATTGCTACCACAGTCGCTATTAGTAGGATCATCAACAGCTTCGGGCGAAATGCTTTTTTTGACATTTTATCAACATATAAATCTACTTCATTAACGTCAATCGGTGTATCACTGGATGGTTCTTTAAAATCGCCAACTTTAGTCTCCGTAATCATCACACAATCTTTTTGGGCTGTAACTTGCGGGTGTACATGGGATTCGGAACTATTGTCATCCCCCCAATCAATATTCATAAGCCTATCAGGTTCATTATCCTGTAATGTGTCTTTAATCACATCGTCAGATGGATTATATTTTCTGAGACTTGATAGAATTGCAGGATTTCGTCTTGCTCCCTCTGTAGCGGTTCTTTCATCTGAGTGAGATACAATGCTTTTATTTGACTTCTGTTGAAGTGGTATCATATGGCTCTCACTGTACTGGGAGGGAGACTCACATCCTTGTAGATTGGGGATTAATTGAATATCATGCTTATCCTGAGTGTCTAAGCAAATAGCATTGGGAATAACAGTATTGAATCTTCTGAATGCGCTGGTTACATGGCTTTCTACATTCAACCCAATTGCAACTGAAGAGAAACATTTCTTTATAGAATGAAGAACAGCATCCTCTTCCTTTGGACTGAAACACCTGCAAAAGTTATCATTAAGGTTAAATTCGACATTTCCGTCCAATTTGCACCAAGTTTCTGATTGATAAAACTCTAAGAGGTCACTTATTATAACTTTCCTATTTTTTTGTCTATCATCTAAATTCCATACGCAATTAATATTCTTTAAATATAGATCAATGAAAAAATCGATATTGATAGGAATCGCATCAAGTTCATCAAAATCACTTTTGTCAATGACAATACCCACAAATGAGCGCAGACCCCTTTTCTTTGTTAAATCAGTCCACAATTCTTCTTTTAAATATTGTTGATGGGAGAAACCAACTCCAAACAGAACTTGTTCCCGTTCTCTTGCAAATAGGTATCTATGCCTCTTTATATCTCCGTTCGATACAACATCCGTGTTAATTATTTCCTTGACAAGTTTTACTGTGTTTTGCGACAATCCCTTCTCTGGAGAACAGATTTCCCTGAAATCAATATTAAGAGTTCTCCCATATATGTATGTATAATATTTCATATTTGCTAAAATTTCATAGGTTGTCCTTCATAAAAAATTTTGCACACGCTAAACATATCTTTCATGTTACTAAAGGCATTTTCGAGGCTCTCCAATTGTGAAGAAATATTTTTTTCCTCATCATTTAGCTCGCTTATTCGCGAATTTAAAGAATCGGTATTGTCGCCATTCCAAATTTTGTCCCACCAAGTACGACCTTGGTTATGCTTGATTTCTTGACGATATTTTGTCTTGTCAGAGGCAATTCCATTCAATTTATTTTGTATATCACGTATTCTTTCTTTCAGTATAGAATGTAAGAAAAACATTACAGGAATATGAATATTCTTCGGAGCCACCTTGCCTCGAATACAATTATCTTCAACGTTGGTATCTTCAAATTGCCCCAATGTAACAGGAACAATTGCAAAAAGCCAACCAGCTCCTGGTTCATATAAAGCACTAAAGTACTCTCTAATAATGCCAAGTAACTGTTTTTGATCTTGCACAGTATATAAATCGGCTTTTGTCAAAGTGAAAATAATAGGAACTCTCCTTTGCCTTGTGGCAGCATAGCGAGAAATCAAGTTGTTTAAACGTACCAATTCACGTCCTTTGCGATTATCGTTTGCGAGAATTGCCTTTATGGTATCTGCACCAATACAGATAATAAGACATTCGGAATCAAATATCCTTTTATGAAGTTCATCCACATCTTGTTGAGTAGAACGTTCAGTAATAGCTCCCCCCCGATAGTCACACCAAGAAAATTCCATTATTGGACGTGATTTGAATAGTACTGTAAAATCATAGAAGCTGGTCTGTTCTGTACCGTTGGGCCAGATGCCGTCAAATGCAATACCTTCCCAACCCTCATTTAAGTCCATATCCACATCGGGGTCATTGGTTATAAATGTAAAGCCATTTTGAACCTTTTGCATAAAATCGTACATTGCGTAGATAAAACACGTTTTCCCCGAATTGGAAACGCCAAGCATTGTTATTTTTTCCATAATTATCTAAATTAAATACAAACTGTTTTTGTTCTCTTCGTTAAGCATTTGTGATAGAACTTGTAAATTCTCTTGCAATTCATTTACAACTTTAATTGTAGCGTTTTTATCTTCATCAGTAAAGAACTCTTTAATTGTACCAAATAAACCCCTATCGTTTTCTCTTCGCTCATATGAAGATACAACCTCTTTTATAAATTTAAACATACAATGTTGTATACTAAAAAATAGTGGCCAATGTACATTGTAAATGTGATCTCTGTTGACTGTTGCCCACGTAATAAGCCCAGCTACATTTCTGCTATCTGCTATGTCTCTTAAAATATTATCCCAAAAATAATTAAAACCTTCAGAATTGAGAACGTCTCTGCATATGTCTTCCTTCGTTATGACAAAAGAGATGGGATAGTATGTATCTTTTTCAACAGATACATTTGATATTGCAGTTTTTATTAGGTAAATTAGTCTTCTAAATTCCCTCTCATTCTTTGATAAATTTTCCTCTAATTTAGGACCGTCAAGAAAAACAATTAATGCATCACTTTTTTTGATTCTTGCCAAAAGCGTTTCTGTGTCTGCGCTTTGACTTGTTCGTTCCATCAATGCACCTCCCCTATAGTCAAACCAGTTAAATTTAATTTCATTATAGTCTTTATATCTCATTTTAAAAACATATTCTTGTCTTATTGCTGTTGCTGGTGGGTAAATGCCTTTACTCACATTTACGCTAATCTGCTCTAATTCTTTTTCTTCTTGTTCTGACTCGGCAATAGTATAGTTGTTATTATTTAGAGTATAACGTTTATACCAATAATTGGCCCATTTGTTAAAACGCATTTTGTATTCATAAACCCCATTTGACATGCGAAAATACAAAGCAGCCATAAATGTTGTCTTGCCTGCACTAGAATGCCCCAACATTACTATATCCATACATAATATCTTTTTGATTTATTACCAGTTGAATTGCAATTTGCCATCGTCATTGTGTATATAAACAACATCCCCTAAAGTTTTGCTTGCTTCTAATGGAGTATTCTTGTTATCACACTTTTTTTCTGTTGTTCTATCTTCGTTTATATCTTTCTCTTTATTGTCGCCGTTACGATTATCCTCGAGTACGGTTAGCTCCTCTGTAATATTTCCCAAGGCTACTGCTATATCTTTCTCCCCACATGTATCAATAGATGCATTTGGCAGAATATTAGCAAGCAACTTGTGAATTAATGTCAATTGAGAACTTCCTCCAATCAACAAAACCTTATTAATCTCATATCCTTTTTGCCTAGTTTGTTCGACTACCAAGCTTGCAACATTTATGGCATCTGTAACTTTTTGGTATATAATATTTTCAAAAGATTCACGATTTAGTTTATAATCGAATGTGATGATTTTCCTATCATGTGCAATTAAAATAGGAATATTATATGAGTTATTAGGTCCACTAAACAATTCTTTTAGCCTACGGCATGAATTTAAGATACCATAATCTATCATGCCTGAAGATGAAATATTAATATTAAATTGCGCCTCTATTTTTTTTTTCAAATCTTTATATAACAAAATATCAATGTCTTGGCCCCCACATTTCATATCACACTTGGGCTCACATAGTATTTTTAGATGATTAAATCTCTTTTTTACATATGCGACATCTATTGTGCCACCTCCAAAGTCAAACACAAGTATGCCTTCATCATTTTTAATTTCATGATCATTGCTATAGCCTAGCACTGCTGCTATTGGTTCTAGTTGTGTTTGGACGTTTGCAAATCCAGCAGAATGCAATGCCTCTATTAACATGTTTATAAGAGATGAAGGGAAATCGACTGGATGAGAGATTACCGCGGAATCAAAATTTACCGTACTACCACAATGTTTCGTCGAAAGATCTTTGAGTTCAGAAAAAAAAGTCGTTAATAAGTGGTTATGGGAATATTCTTGATCTCCTATTAATTCTATCCCATCAGGTGCTAATATTCGTTTAAGAGATGGTATGAAATTTGCGAGGGCTTCAAATCTTTTAGTCTCATCGGGTATTTGATAGACTCCTTCTAGATAATTTAATGCCTGATATCCTAAAATGAGTCCAGATTCAGCCCCCATAATTACAGATGGATACTTTGCAGAACCATCACCATTGAATTTGACAGTTTCAGGCCTACCGTGTTTTGGATTAATCCAAGACACGGTAGTATATGATGAGCCAAAATCTATGCCAAGAGTTGCCATATCAAAGAGGTTTTACAGTTTCTAATTTTTTATGTATCCCGTTAATAGTCTCTTTGTTTTTGCTCCATTCTTTTATTAAGTGCTCCAAAGCAAGGACTATTTGTGGATTTTGTTTAGTCTCCAAAACCGTTTTCCTCATAGCTTCTAGCTCTTTGCTATATCGATCATAAATATTAGAAATCGAATTGTTTACTTGTTCCTTTGCGGCATCTATAAAACCTTGATAAAGCGATTTGTACTTATTGTCTGCTAATGAAACATCTAAAAGTTGCGCGCGGCATTTAGATATAGTCTCTGACACATAATTTATAAGTTGGGTTTTATTCTTTTGCAGAGACTCTTGTTTAGCCTTTGCATTTCCACTAATAGCTCCCCATAGAACGGTGCCAATACCTAAAACGACCATAACAGGAGCAAGGACAGGTAATGCTGGAGCAATGAGTGCAGGCATAAAGAAATATGCACCTCCAACAACTGTGCTTAATGCTCCCGTTATAGCAGTTCCCAAGAACATTTCGTTTCGCATTTTTCCAATACGATCTCTTAATTGGACTGCTTGTACTGTTGGATCACTCATACCGTCTCTAGAAATTGAGATTAGGTCATCAGGTATTGACATAAGGCATTCTTCATTAAACTTAGTAAGGACGTCTCCGATTCGCTTTTGTACCAAAGTTGTTAATTTATCCCACTCCGTTTGAATATCTGATACAACACGTTCACCTAGGTCTTCACTATAAGCTGCAATTTCATTATCTGTAAGATCGTTAATCTCATTTCTGTATTTTTGGAATATCTGCCCATTTGAGATTATTGTCTTATCAAAATCGGATTTCATCGTTTTAATGATGACTTCCACATCTGCAAGAACTTCTTTCTTACGGGCATCTCCCATGTTGTTTTTAAAAAAAGCTTCGGCTTTTTCATATGAGGACAGAAGCTCTTCGTATTTTGAGGCTGCCTTCTGAGCTGTATCTAAGCGAAATTTTAGGGCTTTCAAAACTTCCATGTAATGTTCAACGCAAGCATTATATGCCAATCCAGAACGATAGTAACCCAAAATCAGGAAAACAAGGTTGATAATTGCATCCTTAACATCATCATATCCAGATACTTCATAGTTAAAGTTCGCAATCTCTGCTTCTGTTTCTTTTGCGGCTTTGAGTAGTAATGTACTTGACATTTTTAACATAGAAATTCCAAACGGCAAATACTCTCCAACGTTTTTTTCTATGATTTGATGATTACGTTTGATAGTCTCATTCACACTATCATTGCTGTTTTGATCTACTTTTGTCGTAACAAATAATATTCCTGGAGTAACTTTAATGATTTCTTTTAAGAAATCCACCTCTATTTTCTCTAATGGTGTTGGGTTCAATACAAATAGTGCCGCATCAGCCATCTTGATGTATTGTTTTGTAATAGCAGTATGCTGAGGATATGTTGAGCCAATACCCGGAGTGTCAATTAGCGATACACCTTCCGGCAAGAAACCAATAGGCGCATAAACTTGTATATATGCTATTGTATCTTCTACTTCTTGTTCGCCGGCTTTATTTATTACAGATTGATTACCATACAGTGGCAAATCTTCTTTTTCTATTTGTTTTCGATTGCCATTTCCAAATACGACATAAAAACTTTCTTTATCCGCATGAGAAATTTTAAACACACGAGACGTTGCAACGTCGTTACAAACAGGGAGAATCTCCTTACCAATCAATGCATTAATTAGAGAACTTTTGCCGTTTTTTACTTTCCCGCAAACAGCTAGATTAAACTCTCCTTTAGCGAGCAACTCCCGTGTCAATTTGAAGTTACTAGATGTTTCTGGGAACTCAAACTTATGATAGGTCTTGCGAAAAGCAACCATATCATCCATAAGTTTAACAATCTCACTTTTTACTTGTGATGATATTTCTTTAATAGTATCAATTGAATTCATCTTGTTTTGTTTTTACAAGTTAACAGTAGTTCAATTATATTTCTGTCTCCTGCTACTCCACATTATAACATCTTCACTAATTAGAAATCATGGATAAAATCCTTCACCTTCTTCGTCTACACTAGACCCTGTATCAGACTCTGTTTCAGACCCTGTTTCAGACCCTGTTTCAGACCCCGTTTCAGACCCTGTACCAGACCCCGTTTCAGACTCCGTACCAGACCCCGTTTCAGACTCCGTACCAGACCCCGTTTCAGACTCCGTACCAGACCCCGTTTCAGACTCTGTTTCAGACCCCGTACTAAGACCAAGTAAGCTCTTTAATGAGGACACAAATTTGTCTTTATCAAAGTGGTCTTGTCCAGGAAGTCCACTTCCACCTCCCACTACTGATTTGTATTGCTGCGCTTTTTCAACTGCAGTTGTAAATTTGTCAAAATCTACATCCTTTCCATCTACAGGAATCGTCTCTAAATGGCCTTCTGAATAATGAGCATCAGCACACATTGCAGCCATTTGTCCAGGCAATATAGCATTATTTGGATTAAGGGGAATGCTGTTAGTGTCAATATAGTTGTCTACTGCAAAATTAGATGGTATTTCACGACCATTCGCTGGATCATATTGGAATGGAGCAGGTGTGTCCGTTGAAACCATAAAACAATTCGAGTCTTCCCAAGCATCCATAAAATCCTTAAGTTCGTATTCAATACGTAAATCTCCTGTTCCTGGATCTGTCAGTATCACTTTAACATCACTAGGATCGTCTGGATTTACATTGACACCAGCAACTACCAAAGCATGGTTAGGAGTTTCTCCTGAAAAACAATCTTTAAACCATTCCTTGGCACCTTTCAAAAGATTGTGTTCTCTATCTGCCCATAATTCATTTGCATCTACACCAACAATTATACGATGACCTTGTGCCAATTCATTAACTAAATCATACACAGTGTTTCCGTCCGATTGCTGACATGGAACATTGCAGCTCAGAAGCAGATTGCCAATAGCCCAAGTTGGAGTTCCTCCTTCGGGGCTGGGATCATACCAGCCATTTTGAATTGCAAAATCTTTTAACTCTTCAAGAGAAATATCAATTCCATAATCTCTTAAAATAATCTGCTGGCTACGAATAGCGCAAACACCTTCTGGACCTTGGTAAACAATTGGATCAAAACCACCTTCTGGACCAAAACTTTCATCACCAAAGATTTTACGAGCAGCAAGTTCTGCATTTAGATTCGCATCTTCTACTTTGTTAAATTGTCCCATAAGCGTTGTGTTTATTTTTTCGTTAATTTTAAATGAACCTTCTAAGTCTTTAAGATTCTCATCAAGATTATTATCTATCACTTGAGGTGGAGATTTTAATTCAAAAACTGTATTTTGGGGTGTATCTGAGATGTTTGATATGGAAGATTCTCCATCAACACCATTTTCTGTTGGATTAGAATAGCCGAGAGTATGAGTGTCAACCTTTGGATCTGTAAATTCGACATCTTTTAAGTGGATATTACCAGTAAAAAATTCTATCGCATTATCATTATCGGAATGATGCGTCAAATAATCAGAAGGGATTTCAAAGTCTAAAGAAGATAATTCTTGAGGGAGTGCCAACTCGTATTCTGAATAATTAGCTAATGTTTCATCTGCCAAATCCGAAGCGTCCATAATATCTTGCAATAATTCACTTTGCTCAATTGCAGACGAAATATTTGCCATTTCTTCAGGGAGCAAATTCCCATCTAAATAGGCAGCAAACTTCTCTACAGAAATTGAGGGTTGAAGCATTTTATCCATGTAGAATCTCCTTTCTGAAAATGCGCACATATTGCTCTTTTGCAAGTTTGTGCTTGTTGTAATAATTATCCATTGTCATACCTAAAGCTTCAGCGGTTTCCTCATTAGTTTTCTGCTCTAGATAGCGCAATCGTATTAAATCGCTATATCTTCTATTTGGCATCTGCCTTAAGATTATCAGAGCATCTTCGTAATTGAGGTTGCCGAAATCAATCTCTATAGAGCCATAGATGGCATCAAATCTATCACTGCCAATTTCATCGTCAGAACTTTTTATTGTTGATTGAGGAAGTGGCTCATAGATTGGCATACGTTTCTTTAACTTGTACTTGTTATAACAATAATAAAGGCAAGCCGACTTCAACCAACTCCGCAGAGTACTCTCTCCCTTGAAATTCTCCATCTGACATTTACCAGTGAATTTGCTTGGAGCAAGAACTACAATGTAGATTTCGTCCATAAATTCTTTACAACTGCTACAATCTGTGTAATAGTTGTCGAATATAGATTTAAATAAGGGATAACAGTCTCTGTAGTAGTACTGTCGAGTAATGTTCTCATCAAAATTGATGAGAGCCTTGGCTATTTGGAGGTCTTCCGTGTAAATCTTCAAAGTCGCCATGTCGCTGGTACTCCTTGCCCTTTATTGGGCATTAATAACTCTTGCGGCCTCCTGCAAGAATGTTACGTTATAGTTATTAGGTGAACTACACAAAAGTTAAAGTGTAAGGCCTGACAACGATTTTGATATATCTTAGTAACATCTTCTTCTATATATGTAGTAATTCTGCATAATAACGCGTAGTTGTTTTCTGCACAAATCGGCTGTAAAATTACAATTTAAGTGGCAAATATAAAAATTTATTTTCAAAAAAGTGACATCTTGTGGCAAAAAAATTGGTGTCAGTTAAAAAAATGGCACATAAATGACAATTTGTGCATCATCCTAAATACTATAACAGTATATTGATAGTTCCAATAACACAACCGAGCAAAGCTCCAAGCCACACGATAGCGCGAAGTTCTTTATCCATCACTTCCAGAATAATCCGTTCTCCTTCCTCAATATCCAGCTCATTGATTCGGTCACGGATGATGTGACTGATATCAATTGTGGAGAGAATTTTTGGAAGGTGTATGGAGATGACTTGTCGATAGACACCGAGTAAGATAGCACGAAGCTGATTCAGTTGTTCATCGTGACCTCGTAACAGGTCACAGACTGATGTGTCGAGCAATTTGTCAGATTCCTGACCAATAAGGTTGGCGACTATTTCTTCTGAGTTGTTACTGATAATCTGATTGATGTGCTTCGACAATAAATGCTCTGCTGGTTCTTGGAGCAGAATGAGGAACTGCTCTGCATTGAAAGCAAAACCCAACAGGCTGTTTTCCATGTTACTGATGGCATGTTCCACAGCTGCATGAGCTAACATGTTTCCGAGATTGGAGTCTGCAAGACGACTGTGTATCTGTGAGGCCAATTCACCACTTGCGTCAGACTGAATCTTTTCAAGGGCTTGGCTTGAAATAAAGTGTGACAAGAAGGCTCGAAGCGTCTCGCCATTTACTTTCTGACGTGCGACAAAGGTGTCATATTCTATACCAATCTTGGTAAACATATCCTCTGAAAGCAGATTCTTCTCTAAGACCTCCTTGTTCATCAGGTTCTCACTGATGGAATTGCTAACGGCTTCTGCTATACGTCCACGCTCCTTGGGAATAAGCCCTGGAGTAAATGGAATCTTCAGCCCAAACAGATATTTGGGCTGATGCGGACGGAACATCATCTTGATTGCCAGCCAATTGGTTAAATATCCGATGATGCCGCCTGTGATTGGACCGAGGAGATAAGCGAACTCGATATTCATAATTGTCACAAGTTATTTGTAATACGCCAAGACAGCTGTATAATTGTCTTTGCTAAACTTTTCACAGAGGAAGAGGATGACATCTATAACGTCTTCAGGTGATTTGTCATCCATTGAGCGACGAGTAAGAATATCAGGAGCGACAAATTGGCAGACTCCATCAGAACAGAGCAATATCCTATCACCTGCATTCAACTCAAACTGGTGAATCTCCACATTTGCTTTTTCTCTTTGGTAGGAGAAGAAACTGCGATTGATAAAATCTCCCCAAACACTATGTTTAACATGGTCTTTTGTCTGGTATGCTACCTCTCCATTCTGAAGCAAATAAGCTCTGCTGTCACCTGAATGAGCAATATACAACTGATTGCCGTCTATTGCTGCCAAAACGAGTGTTGTTCCCATTTCAACCTTTCGCAAGACATCTGCTTTAGCATCAAGTGCATCGGATGCGAGTTTGAATGATGTCTGCAATACTGGTTCCACTCCTTCTTCAAAAGATGCCTGTTCCCAATAATCACAGATGGTAGAGCCAACCACCTGACTGGCAACCTCACCCATAGCATGGCCTCCCATACCATCACAAACGACAAAGAGGTAACGACCAACTTCAGGATTAGCCACCACTTGACAATAGTCCTCATTATTGCTTCGTATTCCGCATTCACAGAATGAAGCATATCTAATTGTTCCCATATCCTCTATTGATTATTTTGCAAAATTAGTGCTTTTTCTCGATTATTCAACCAAATTCACCTTCAGATTTCCAATCCGTCACGTCTGGAACCATCTTTTCAGTAAAGAACAGCGTAAACATCCTTATAGCGACATCAGATGTACACACTTTGCTATATGTACGATTCTTGCCTGTGGGCTGCAATAAGCTTACTTCAAAGTGAATCTCTTCTGTACCCACTGATACAGCTTGCATAAAGTTGCAAGCCTTTACAGGTTCTGAAGGAGAGAGTATGACAAATTCACTTTTCCTTTCCATCACGCTGCGAACAATTGTAGCAATGTCTTCTGACGTTTTCACTTGCTTTGAGACATTTCCGTCTTCCAAAATCCATTCCATATATTCTACTTATGATTGTGAATTATTTCCTGTGGGTATAGAGAGGAAAATTTTACTATATCTATCATTTGGGATGAAAACTATTTCTTGAACTACTAATTTCAGCCAGATCAGGGGACCTTGATCACCTTGCATGAACATTCTTGGTAATGCCCTGTCATGACAGGGGACAGTTTCGTGTCATAAGGTATTTGCTCTTTCTCTGGCAAGATATTTGCGAAAAGGGCTGGATTCTCATTAAACATATGGTCGAGAAGCCAGGTCAGTTCACCTTTTCTATAACTTTTCGCAACTCCAAGATGTAGAATTGCGAAGCTTTCAAGGATAGCTGCTTTCGTATCGAATTCTGCTATTTCCCTGACGGAGTAGTCGTTTGTCAGAGGCTCAGATCGGAGAACTATCATATTTTATTGAAGATTGTAAACCACTATTTGAACGTAACCCCGATTTTACGGGCATTCATAGCTGAGCATGGCATCGAGAAGGAACTCTTTAGTCTTGGCTTCCTTGTTTTCTGCCGCTGCTATCTCATCAGCCCATGACTGAAGACCCTTGAACTTCTCTGACAGGACGACTGCTGACGGTTGACTTTCGTCGTATCTCATAATGAAATGTCTTACGTTTAACTTTAATGAAGGGATATCATATTCAAAATTTCTCTAGGCTCCTCCTAGCCTGCTCCTAGGCTCCTCCTTGGCTGCTCCTAAACTGCTCCAGGGAGGTGCTTAGAGGCTGGGAAGAGCGGAGCTATTGCATTGAAAATGCGTCTCAAGTTTCAAGGACCGAAGGTCTAGATTCAAGTTTCTAGTAGTCTGTAAAGTCTAAAAGTTGACTAAAGGGTACAAGTGTTTTAGTTTAACCCTTGCCTCTTCATTCGTAAACTGCCAGTCTACTCCCTTCTGCCTGTTGTTCCTATCGGTATGCCATTTCT
>Ga0256407_10001551_pt1 | contig 47583 bp, 34 predicted proteins | sample RumenRJG_04DNA_FD_193489 | JGI IMG/M metagenome (GOLD analysis project Ga0256407, IMG submission 193489) | Bovine rumen microbial communities from Lethbridge, Alberta, Canada - RJG_04 | ecosystem: Host-associated > Mammals > Digestive system > Stomach > Rumen | place: Canada: Alberta...
ATGTCTTTTGTGGATATGGCTTATCTCAAAAGGACTGACCTTCAGAACGGAATCCTGACTTATCGCAGACGAAAGACAGGACAGGAGCTGAGTATCAAGTGGGAGAAGTGCATGGCTGAAATCATTGCCAAATACCCTGAAAACAAGACTGTTTATCTACTCCCTATCATCAAAGAGAAAGGGGATGAGCGGAGGCAATATGACAATGCACTGCATCTGGTCAACTATCGCTTGAAGGAGCTATCTACAATGCTAAAACTCCAGCGACCGCTGACTATGTATGTGGCTCGTCATTCATGGGCGAGTGCAGCCAAGGCAAAGAATGTTCCTTTGTCTGTTATCAGTGAAGGAATGGGACATGACTCAGAAGCAACGACACAAATATACCTCGCTTCATTGGAAACGTCAGTAGTCGATAAAGCAAATAAGATGATTCTGGGATTGTTGTAAACAAGGATTTGTTTAGCAAATTTCTCAATCTCTTTCTAAGAGACGGATATTTGAGTACAAAGATACTAATTTTTGGTCAAAATACACATTATTTAATAAGAAAACACGCTTTTGGCATATCATTTTTATACTTTGTTTAGCAAAACACCATGCAAAACTATCGGAAATAGAGGAATATCAGTGACTTTTTGATTCTCTCCGTCTCTTAGAAAGAGACGAATGGGGCAAGCCTCCATTTCGTGCTTCAATCGGGTTGCGGATATTCTCGATAAAGACCACAAAAATGCCATAAGGCAAAATAGAAAGAATAATGGAACTTCCTTGCTGTGTAAAAAGGGCTTGGTCGCCTGTCGAGACACGGCTTGGGAGTTCTTTTGCTATATAATGGGAATACTGAAGGCATTCTTATCCAGTCCATCGCGCAATCATCTGGTCATATCAGATGGTTGCATGGTTGGTTTTGACTACATTGACGTGGGCCTTGAGATAAGTGCTTTTATTGAGGACAAGATTAGTGATCGTCGCTTATCCATGCGAGTACAGGATCGTCTTAATGTCTTGCTTCGTTCCCATATATGTAAATCTGAAGAATTTGGTGAGTATCTTGCGCTAACAAACATCGGAATTTTGTTTGAACCGCTTTTGAAAATTGATTTGGAAGGCTTTCTTGACAGGTGGTCACAGAATATGATATTACTTCTTGATGTAGGAAAAGGGCATGTACAAGACAAGCATCTTTTCCTTACCCAAGGATGTTCCCGCGATTATTCTGTTTCGTTAGAGGGGATCAACTACATCGAATTATTATAAAATGGCAAGCATATGAAATATAAAGATTTAATCCAGTTTGAGTCTGTTGATGAGATTATCAAATTTGACAAACTCAGTGATGACACTTATCGTGACCGTCTGGTCAAGACATTCGTTTGCTCCAATGCATTCGAGAACTTTATTATTCCCCGTATATGTCGAGAGCTTGACTTGGATTCTACCCAAGAGACCAGGGGGTTGCAGATAGTTGGTAACTATGGTACTGGTAAATCTCACTTGATGTCGCTTTTCTCTATCATTGCAGAAGATGCTCATTATCTCGAATTCCTCAGTAATCAGAAGGTAAAGGAGTGTTTACAGAAGATTGCCGGTCGCTATAAGGTGGTACGCTTCGAAATTAGCGGAACCGATTCCTTGTGGGATATGATTACCTATCAGATTGATAAATATCTCGAAGAATGGGGCGTTGATTATAGTATTTATGAGGACAATCGCCCTGTACCTTACTATGACAAATTGGAAAAGATGCTTGCCGCATTTGAGGATGCATACCCAGATAAGGGTTTTATGTTTGTCATAGACGAGATGCTTTCTTATTTGCAAGGTCATGCTCAACCCCATTTATTAGGAAGCGACCTTCAAGTATTGCAAGCACTTGGTCATATGTCCGACCGCACAAAATTCCGTATGGTATTTGGTGTGCAGGAGTTGATATATCAGGCGCCAGAATTCCAGTTCGCTGCTGATATGCTTAGCCACGTAGCTGATCGTTATACCGTTTTGAAGATTGAGAAGTCTGATGTGCAGTTCATCGTGCAGGAACGTCTCTTGCGCAAAAACGCCCATCAGCAGCAAGCTATTAAGGAGCATTTGCAGAAGTTTATTACGTTATTCCCTGACCTGAGTCACGACCTTGACACTTTTGTCAATCTTTATCCAGTTCATCCCTCATATTTTGACAACTTCCAGCAAATCCGTGTTGGTAAAAACCAGCGCGAAGTGTTGAAAGTGCTTTCACGTCGTTTTGAAACGATGCTTGATAAAGATGTTCCCGAGAAGGAGCCTGGCTTAATTTGCTACGACTCCTATTGGGAGGACATGCAGCGTACACAAGACCTGATGGCAATCCCTGATGTGCGGAAGGTTTCAGAGATAACATCACTTGTTGACCAGAAGATAGATGACTATTTTACTGGCGGTCGTTCACCAAAGAAACCTTTGGCTCACCGTATTGTGGCTGCATCTGCAATTAAAATATTGCAGTCAGACCTAACCAAAACGAATGGTGTGCTAGCAGAGTCGTTGGCCAATGACCTTTGCTTTGTTGATCCTATAGCAACAAACTTTGACGAATTGGTTGACCTTTCCATCACCACAACGCTCAACAACATTGTTAAGGCAACCATAGGTCAATATTTTGAACGCAATGAGGAAAATCTGGAGTATCATTTGCGCATAGAGGGTGGTGTCAACTATAAGCAAAATGTCATCAACTATGCTGCCACGATGCCTGAGAATGTGAAAGATGAGTATTTCTATGACTTCCTTGCTGAGATAATGCCTGTGGATTGGAATGTCTATCGTCCTAACTTCCGCATTTGGGATCACTCTGTAAACTGGAAGTCGCACAATGTTCGTTTGGACGGTTACATCTTTATGGGCAATCCCAATGCAAAATCTACTACGCAGCCGAAGCAGCATTTCTACTTGTACTTCATGCCAATCTTTGATAAGGAGTCAGCAAAGCATCAACCCGAAGAGGACGGAATCTTTTTTCTTTTTGACACGCTCAGCCAGAATTTCCGTGATGCGGTTACACTTTATGGAGCTTCTCAGGCACTTATCAATGGGGCCAGTTCTGTAGAAAAACCGAACTATAAGGTTGTGAAAGATGAGTACTTCAAATCTGCTCGCGATAAATTCAATAATGAGTTCATACAAAGTTGCGTTGTGGAGTTCAATGGTGAGAAACATCCGCTTTCGTCTCTCAACCCTCAGGGCGAGGACAAGATGAGTATGTTGAGTAATGTGGCATCAGATATTCTTGAAAACCTCTTCTGTGAACAATGCAAGCACTACCCAAAGTTCTCCAACCTACCATATCCTCTTGGAAACAAGAATCGTGAGAATGTATTGAAGGCGGCACGTATTGCTATTGCCACTCCACAATCTGCCAGCAGTTTGGGTACTGCCATCTTGAACGGTCTTGGATTGTGGACCGATGGACATCTTTCAACAGACCACTCTCAATATGCTCAGAGCTTAAAGAACAAACTAGAGCAACGTGGTGGACAGGTGCTCAATCGCTCTGATATATTGAAGCAGTTCTATGAAGAGCAGTATGTCACCATTGATTTCGAAATAGAGGCAGACTTGGAGTTTGTCGTAATGGCGGCTATGGCACAGCTTGGAGAAATTGAGATAGTCCTGGGCGATAGTACACATATTAATGCTGGCAATATCGAAAAGATTGTCAATCTCAACAACCACGACTTTAACACATTCTCGCACATTGCACCGCCAAAGGGCATTAACATCCCATTAGTTCGTGAGTTGAGTCTTGGCTTATTAGGTAGTGACCGTACTGCCGAAATAGACATTCCTGATTCTCCTTTCTTTGCCGACCTGCTTACAGCAGCCCAGCAATTGGCAACAAAGGCTGTCACTATCTCTCATCAGTTACATGATGGTTTCATGCTTGCTGGTGTTGAAGTGTTGAGTCCTTTCGATGGTACAGTACTCTGTAACCGTTTGGATGCTCTGAAAGGTTTGTGTGACAAGGTACGAATCTACAATACTAAAGCTAGGCTTCGTAATCTTCAGTGGACCAAAGAACAGATTCACGAGAAACTTGTCACAGACAAAGGCGAATTGCTGAAGTGGGAGAAATTGTTGAACGAAGTAGAGAAGTTTAAGTTCATCATCAGCTATCTGAGTGAAGCGAAACGTTATGTTGCTGATTCTTCGTTAAAATCTGATATGGAAACGGCTATAGATCGTTTGGGCGATGTAATTGTCAAAGGCGATGCGCAGCGCAAACAGTACATGCAGGAACTTGAACAATTGAAGGAGCGTTATGCCGACTACTATTTGGCTGCATACGTGGTTGCTCATCTACCGGCCACAGAAGAGGCACAGCTTACAGCTATCAAGAATATGCCTGAACGACAGGTTGCAGAAACGGTTGCACAGGCAGTACAAGCAGATGCTAACCTAAGTATCATCAGCTTATACGATTACGACTCTTGGACTCAGAAGTTTAACGGAGTACGCATCGCTTCACCTACCGTAACGAAGCAGACCATTATGCAGACACCTTTCCAAAACTTCAATCCTGTTTCCGAAGGAGGTAAGCCTCTGCCAAATTTGAAAGAGTTGAAACAAGAGATTGCTACCATACATATTGGAATGGAAGAACAGATAAAGGCGGCATTGGAAGACCCTATGGCACAACAGAACAAGCAGATGCTTTCACAACAGGAAGCAACATTGTTCGATGAGTTTGTATCTGGTCATGTATCTCTTACTGCTCAGTACGTTCATCCTCTGCTAACAGTAGTAAAGAAACTCTCTACAAACTTTAATGTGGTGGAACTTACAATGGACAGTTTCAAGTCTCGCTTTAATCGACCACTTGACATCGATTCTGCCCGCAATGCCCTTTCCACTCTTATAGATGACATTATCAATGAGCAAAGGCAACAAGGAAAGAAATACGAAGATATAAGAATCATCATTAAATAACGCAATATTATGGCATCAGATATATTATTCTCAGACGATTATCTTGACCAACTCAATCCACAAAAGCAGGCTGAGCAAGGTCCAGTGACTGTTTTCGGACTCACATTCAAAAACGATGAGGAACGTCGTCAGTATTTCCGCGAAGAGCTGCGCCGTCGTTTGCCTGAGCTTCGCAAGATAGAGGGTTTCCCTATTGGAGAGGATGATGATATTATCAATCTCTCCGACCCTCCATACTATACAGCTTGCCCTAATCCCTGGCTTAATGGCATACCAGTAACAAAGACAAAGAAAGTTGTGAATGCTCCATTTAACTCTGATTTATCATCAGACGAGAGGCATCCTGTTTATTCTTTTCACCCATATCACACTAAAGTTCCTCCACGTATTATTGAAGAACTCATTAAATATTACACCAATGAGAATGATTTAGTCTTAGATATTTTTTCGGGTTCAGGAATGACTGGTGTAGCTGCAAGAGAAACTAATAGAAATGCTATCTTGTGTGATTTGGCTCCAATCTCTACGTTTATTTCTGCAATAAATAACAAAAGATTCGGAAATAGTGTAGCTAAAGTCCTATTAGACATAATTACGGAATCTAAAAAGGAGTATGGATTTTTATACAAAACGGTCAATGGCTTAGAGATCAATTATTACGTTTGGTGTGATGTGTTTTTGTGTCCAGAATGTTGTCAAGAATTTCCAATTTTTCCACATGGAGTTATTCATCATGGAAATAAAGTTGAAACCAAAAAGAGATTCTACTGTCCCACATGCGGAAAAGAACATACAATTAGAAGTATTGAAAGAATTATCACTTCAGAAGGCAAGAAAAGGAGCATTGTATGGGTTAATGCAGGAAGTGGAAAACAGAGGATCAATAGAGAAACGGATCAATTTGATAAAGAATTAGCACAGAAAGCCACTCAATTGTTGTCTGAATTTGAAGGTTTCTACCCCAAAGACATTATAGACCCTAACAGATACAGTGCTAAACTCGCTCAATTAGGTAACAAGAACATAGATAACATCAGCAAATTTTTGTCAGATAGAAATCTTCTAATATTTGCTGATGTATATAATAGAATTATGAATATTAGTTCTACTCCAATAAAGAATGCTTGTCTATCAATACTTACTTCAATATTTACAGTTGTATCAGAAAGACAGGGCTATTTTGGTGGCGGAGGAGGTATGTCTGGTAATTTATACATGCCTATTGTTCGAATGGAGAAAAATATTTATGCAACATTAGAGCGTAAAATCAAAAAATATCAAGAAGTGGATCTGTATAAGAATAAATATGGAGGGACATCGTTTGTTACAACACAGTCATCCACTGCACTTGATAATATTAAAGATGAATCAGTTGATTATATATACACGGATCCACCATTTGGCGCAAACATTATTTATAGTGAAATGAACCTTTTGTTAGAAGGTTGGTTGAAAGTTAAAACGAATAATGGCGAGGAAGCAATTGTTGATGAAACTGCCAACAAAACGGAATTTGTATATTCAACATTAATGACAGAATGCTTTTCTCAATGTTATAGAAAATTGAAAAAAGATCATTGGATGAGTGTCGAATTTCATAACACGAAAGCTTCCATTTGGAATATTCTTCAGAACTCTATAATGAAAGCCGGATTCGTTATCGCTCAAATATCAAAATTGGATAAGGGTGGAACAACGATATTAGCTGATATTCGACCAGGAGCAGCTGTACAAGATTTAATAATTTCTTGTTACAAGCCATCTATCGGTTTTGAAGAAGAGGAATTTGCAAAGACTTCAACAAAAGAATATGTCTGGGATTTTATCGAACAACATTTAGAAAAACTTGCATTAACTTCTATTGAGGATGGTAGAGCACATGCTGTATCTGAAAGGAATCCGCGCATTCTTTATGATAGAATGTTGTCATACTATATTTTGCATGGATTTGAGGTTCCAATGAGTCTGCATGAGTTTATGAGGGAATTATCACATAGATACGTAGAGCGTGACAATATGTGTTTTACACCTAAACAGGCTCTTGAGTATGATAAAATCAGGCTCAAATCCGTTGATTTTGTTCCTATGGGAATTATAGTAAGTGATGAAGCAAATGGTATTGAATGGATCAAAAATCAAATCCGAAATACCCCAAAAACATATAAAGATATTCAGCCTAATTGGACAAAAGCGTTAGTAGCTATCAGGAAGGGAGACAAGATTCCTGAATTAAATACCATATTAGAGGAAAACTTTATAAAAAACGAAGATGGTACATGGCGCTTAGCAAACGTAAATGACGATGTGGACTTAGAGAAACTCCGCACCAAAGCACTTCTTAAAGAGTTCAAACTCTATTTGGAAGTGTGCCGCAAACCTCGTGGTAAGTTGAAGGATGTGCGCGTAGAAGCAGTTCGTGCTGGTTTCAAACAGTGCTACAGCGATAAGAATTTTGCAGACATTATTCTTGTGGGTGATCGCATACCACAGAATCTGCTTACGGAAGACGAGGTTCTTTTGCAATATTATGATATAGCATGTAGCAAGGTCTAAAGAATGAAGTACAAAGGCAAGAGCGTAGAAATAATAGGTCGACAAAGGCTGTTTGACAAAGAAACGCTTTGGATCCATATCTTGGATACCGACATATTCACCCAGGTTCTCGCAGAGGAGCTGGAGGATGACGGTGTATCTAAGAATGGGCTGGCCTATGCTCGCTTTGTTGCCATTGCCACAAAGATAAAACAGGAGATTGCCGACAAACATATCTTAGCTCCATACGAGAGTAACCTCATTCCACTTCCTCATCAGATATTAGTATTGGAGAAGGTGATGAAAGGAGTTCAGACTCGATTCATGCTTGCAGATGAGGTAGGTATGGGTAAGACTATCGAGGCAGGTCTAGTGCTGAAAGAGAAGAAACTGAGAGGCGAAGTAAAACGTGTACTGCTCATTGTTCCTAAATCAGCCATGCTGCAATGGCAAGCTGAGATGAAGGAACACTTTGCAGAGAACTTCTTCATCTACGACAGCGAACTCATCACCTCTATGGCTAAGACCTTTGCCAGTTTCGATGCAGAGGAAGAACTGAACTTCTGGCGACAGCACAATCAGATTATAGTATCGAGTGATGCTTTGAAACCCATTGAGACCCGACAGGGATGGAGTCAAGAGCGAGTAGATGCCTACAACAAGTATCGTTTGGAAATGGTCGTCAATGCCGACTTTGAAATGGTCATCATCGACGAGGCCCACAAGATGGGTGGTTCATCAACTACGGTTTCACGTTTCAAGATGGCAGAGGTGCTCTGCAATGCGGTTCCAAATCTGCTGTTGCTGACGGCCACTCCCCATCGAGGTAAGAGTGACCACTTCCGGCGTGTGTTGCAACTGATGGATGCTGATGCTTTCTCTGGAGAAGGTATGCCGTCCATTGAGGAGATACAGCCATACGTAATGCGGAGCGAGAAACGCTTTGCTGTGGATTATGACGGAAAGAAACTATTCAATGAGCGTACTACCATTCGTTTTGACGTACAGCTTGACCCTGTTCGTCATGCGGCTCAGTTAGCTCTTTACCATCATATCACAGACTATGTCCGTATCTGCTTTGGTAGGGCTAAATCTACAAAACGCAATGCTACGGGTCTGGTGATGGTTATGCTTCAGAAGTTGGCAAGCAGCAGTACGGATGCTGTGCTTTCTGCGCTTCGTACCCGACTCTCTCGATTAGAGAACGGTGAGGATGAAGACGAACTTGATAGCTATGGACTGGACGGTACTTTAGATTACGACGATGAAGAAATGAACGTGGAGGACTTCTCTGTGGAGCATACCTCATCGGAGTTAAAGACCGAAATAGAAATGCTGCAAAAGCTCGTTGAGGAAGCAGAGCAATGTCGGAATTCGGAAACCGATGCTAAAGCAACAGCATTGGTAGAGAAGATTTATTCTTTACGAAGTTGCGGAACTGATGGAAATAAAAAGGTTTTAGTATTTACAGAGTTCCGACAGACACAGGATTTCCTGATTCATATATTGAATGAACAAGGCTTGAAATGTGAGAAGGTCAATGGCTCCATGTCTATGGAAGAACGCCACCACGCTTTGGTTCATTTCCGCGATGAAGCTGATGTGCTGGTGGCAACAGATGCGGCAGGAGAGTCGTTGAACATGCAGTTTTGCCATATCATCATCAATTACGATCTTCCTTGGAACCCAATGGCTTTGGAACAAAGAATCGGTCGTGTGGATCGTATCGGGCAGAAGTATGAGGTGCAAGCCTACAATATGTTGACAAACAATAGTGTTGATTACCGAATATACAATATTATTGTTGAGAAGCTGGACCTCATAATGGAGGAACTGGGTATTGACAAGACAAGTGATGTATTGGATTCCACCATTGATGCCAAGAAAATCAATCACCTCTACCTTCAATCGTTGCTTGACCCCAAACGCTTTGAATTTGCAAGTGAAAGTTGGCTGTATGACATCAAGCAGAAACTGAATGATTACAAATCAACAGAGGGAGCATTGCCGACAATTTCTCCTGACGAGATAAATGCGCGGTCAGCAGCAGAGGTGAAATACAGTCCACTGCCAATATGGTTAGAGAGCCTGATGATGCTCTACTGTCAAGCGTATGGTTTTCAATGGCGTAAGAATCTGATAGGTTCCACAGAATACTATTTCGGCAATGGCAATATTCTGAAAGCTATTTTCGATACAGACAAGGTAGCTGATAATCCCGATGCGGAACATCTCAATTTGCAGCACCCGATTATCAAGCAAATACTGAATGAAGTGGATGCTGGCATGCAAGGGAAGATACCTGTACTTCAATCATTTGACAGAAAGGAAACGGCGGGTTATTTAACCATCTGGAAGGTGTCTGCTTTGAATGAGAAGGAATCGAAAGTCACTTATACAGCGCAGTTCGTGTCTGACCAAGGTCGCGTTTTTGTTCCTTATGCCAATTCTCTATGGAATAAGCTGGTGCAAGATGCGAATGCTTTCCAACAAGTATCTTGGGAAGCAGCATGTCCTGACTTTGAAAGCAACACCCAGTTGCACACTAATCTTTATGCTGTCTTTCATCGAATGGAAGAAGGCATTATGACAGGACTTCAGACCATCGCAGAAAAAAAACTGAGAGCTTTGGACTTTACAGAACAAAGACTGAGTAGAATTGGTATTGAAAACATACGTCTTGCCAAGATGCGTCGGTTAAAGGAAGAGAGAGAGGAATGGATGAACACTTTCCGCAAATCTGCTCATGTCGTACCAGAGGTGAAACATATTCTAACCGTTAAGATTGATGGATAAGTTCGTTGAGACCATATTACAGAAGATTACCCGACAGGGATGTAACCTCAGTATTGTCAAGAATACTGATGGTTTCCTCAGTCGTGTTGATACGCAGCAGATATTCATCAAGGAAGCAGGTATAACGCTGCTCGCAGATTCGCCATTAGCTCTTCGTGTTCATTACGAACGGTGGTATAAGGGTAGCGGGGAACGATTCTGCTATATTGTCAATGATTTGGATGAAATTCTACCAGATATAAAAGCTGAAGCTTTCTGTTGTGAGTTCAGTGTAGCAGACGTTTTGTGGGGTTATGACCGGGGAGAACTATTTCGTTGGAATCCACCTTACTCAGTGCTGCATCATCTTTTCGAGAATAAGCTGAATAGCTATCTGAATGCAGCACAGACACGTGAGGAGATGGGATATGTGTCAGAAGACATGCCTGTTTATGATCTTGAAAAGATTAGTGAAAATGTGCGTAGCATTCAACTTGACTGGTTGAGTGCAGAAACAATGGAGAAGGTTTGTAGGTATATACTTTCTGCTATCAGTAACCGCATGTATCCTCGGATGGAATTTCTGATTGACGAAATCAATGGGAAATTCCAATCGTTTATAGACAATAATTACATCGGACTCCTCACAAAAAGTCATCTGACTCGTCCTTATTCGGTAAATAAGGTGTTGGCGCACATCAATTCTGCTCATAAAGAACAGGTTGATAAGGTTGCTCTCTTCGTTATAGATGGTATGTCTTATTGGCAATACCTTATGCTAAAAGATATGCTGTCAGAAAAGGATATCGAGCCAGTGGACAATGTCTGCTATGCATGGATGCCCAGCATTACGAAGCTTTCACGCCAGGCTTTATTTCGTGGTGACATGCCCAAAGATTCTTATGTGCAGAATCCGCAGAATGAGAGTAAACTGTGGTTTGAATATTGGAAGAAACGGCAAGTTCCTGCGTCAACAGTATGGTATGAGCATAATGGATCCATAGTTAATCCGGAATTGTATAATAGATATGGGTATGTCACAACAAGTCTTGACAATCACATGCACGGATGCCGTGATCTGAAAGATTTGTATGACCTCACATCAAACAGACTGGTAGAAATTGTACCCGACATCATGAAACTGTATGATGCAGGTTATACCATTTATATTACTGCCGACCACGGAAATGTGTATTCACACGCATGGCGAACCTTGAATGCACAGGAAAAGGCAATGCTATATACAAATGAAAGCCGTGGTGGTCGTCATCTTATATTCACGAAAGAAGAGCATCTGAAGTATTTCTTCCATGAAAATCCTGGATTGACAGATGACATGTATATTCGTGGTAACTATGCTGTGTGGAGAACTGCAAAATGCTTCAAGGGTGAGAATGAGGTAACACATGGTGGCTGTCATTTCTTGGAAATGATAGTGCCGTTTGCAAAAATTGAAAAGAAGTAACAATGGGAAAAGTAATAGGAATAAATCAAAGAATATCTGTAACGCTTATTGAGAAAGGACTCAAAGCTGTTTTTGATGGTGTATATAACAAGGAGTTTGCCCGCTCACTTGCAGAATACGAGTTCCAAGGTGAGAACCGATTGAAGAAAGCTGTGAATGAACTAAGTAAGGTGGTAGAGAAGAACGCTATCATTCCTTTCTTGATGGAACACAAGAATCAGGTATTGAGCGCCATGCAATACAAGGCTGACCGTGCTATCATCGTAGCAGCACTCTATAATTCAGCCTTTCCCTTCAGTTATGAAGAGGTGTGTATACTCGGAAAATACTTCCATGTTCAAGACCAGGTATCTCGCAAACTGTTGGAAGAAAAGATATCTGAGATTTACGGATTCAATAAAGCCATATCAAACGCAATTGACTACAGCATCCCAACATTGGTTGAAGCAGGATTCATAGAACGTCCATCAGCAGGCATCTATACAAGACCCTCTCTTAATGCTACGACAGAAATAGCTTTGGCTACATATCGTGAATCGTTCTTCCTCAATAACCCGCTTCTAAGTAGAAACAATGATTACGATGGGAGCCCGTATTTTGAATTTGTAGGATGACACAAAATAAAGAAATAATAAAAAAAGCCTTTTTTCTATCTATTACAGCTTGATAATAGGTAATATGAGTTGAAAATATAGATTAAATTGAGGATTTTTCGGTAAAATGGAGGTGTAATTAAAATAAAGTAGTAATTTTGCAAATGAAAAAAGATTTATGATAAAACTATGATAGAGTCTATTTCTATTACTAATTTCTATTGTTTCAACGAAACAACACGTATCTCGTTTATTGCAGGTCGTGAGCGTAATAAGGACACTGATGATCTATATAACGGTTTTACGGAACAGAGCCGTGTAAATTTGCTGAAGATGGTTTACTTTTACGGAAACAATGGAGCCGGTAAGAGTAAGTTGTTGATGGCGTTTGAGATATTGAAAGATTTGGTAACGGTTTTGCGTGATGACAAGACAGACAGGTTACCATATCATGAGTTTGCACTGGATCCAGCGAAAGACGGGCACAAACCATCAGAGATAGAGATGGTATATCATTTTGACGGGAAAAGGTACCGATATGGAATCAAATGGGATTCAAGGGCTATCCTAGAAGAAAATCTCTACTTGATAAAATTAACTACTGAGGCCTTGCTGTTTCATCGGTGGTATGATATGGATGCCAAAATAGTACAGGTGAACTATGGCAAAGCGATGGACATGGATGATGATACGAAGTATGTAATCAAGACATCTGTGTTGAGAAACAACTCGGTAATTAGCTCTATCGCGAACAATAACATATATAATGAGGTCTTACACGACCAGCTGTCGTTTTTTAGGAATGGGTTTGAGCTGCTGGATTTCCATGATATAGACCTAGGGGATAGTTTGCCAGATGAAAAGATGAAGGACGGGCGAGAGTTGAAGAAGGTAATATTAGCACTGCTGAAATCGATAGGAAGCAATATCGTGAATTACGAAAAGATACCACTACCCAAGAGAATGCCGTCTTATTTCACTTCGCGTATGAAGAACATGAGCGAGGACGAAAGGGAGATGTTTATGGACCTGATGGATATTTCGCCAGACTATGCTGTAAAGACCTTCCATAGGATAGGCGTAAAAAAAGTGTTACCGTTGGATTTGGAAGATCAGAGCGAGGGAACACAGGAAATACTGAGACTTATTATCTGTATGCATGAGGCTATCTCTCAGCATAAAACCATTTTGCTGGATGATTGCATTAACGGGATTCATCCCAAAACTTTGGAGCAATTGATGAAATTCTACCTGGGTGCCTCTAACGACTCGCAGTTGATTATTGCGTCGCAGAACTTCAGTAACTTGGATGACCCGCTGATTAGGAGGGATTCGTTGAGGTTTGTTATAAAGGATGATGCTGGTCGAAGTCATGTGACACAGCTTGCTCTAGGTGACCTACACAAGAATCAGAATCTGAGGTTACAGATTGAGAATAGCGACAAATGGGGAGTAAAACCCGAAATCTTTGATGATATTCTGGAGGATGCCATTATACATTATAAGGAGAAAATGGTGTATAATGATATGTTTTACTTTAGCGAACTTTTTTAGAGAAATAGGCATATCTTTTATAAAAAATCAAATATTTACATAATTTAAATTGAGAAATATTCTGTAAAATGCAAATTTTTGTAACGAAAATTTGTGAGATACGGGATTATTCTGTATTTTTGCAGCAGAATTAAAAAATTGGTTTAAATTATGTATAAAAACAATCATCCGATAGATTCGGAAACAAGGTCTTTAATATCGACAAGATACAAGACCATCACAAAAGCAATAAATGGCGATTTTTGGAATTCTAATTCTGAAACAAATCATAGTAGATATGTAGGTTCGTACGGACGAGGTACGGCCATTAATGTTAGCGACCTTGATGTTCTATTTGAATTGCCCAACAGCGAATATAATCATTTCAAGTCGTTATCAGGCAACGGTCCCTCTAGACTTTTGCAAGCTGTAAAGTCTGCCATCAAAGACACTTATTCAAGAACAGATATTCATGGAGATGGTCAGGTGGTTGTGGTGAACTTCTCGGATGGTATGAAGTTCGAGATACTCCCTGCGTTCCGAAAACTAGATTTTTGGGGAAATTGGGATGGAACATATATTTATCCCGACTCCAATATGGGTGGCAATTGGCTGCCTACTCAACCGCGAGCAGAACAAGATGCAATGGCTGAAAAGAACAGTTATTGGAATACTAATGGCTTATTGTTTGATACTTGTAAGCATATCAGGTATGTTCGTTCTGAATATTTTTCTAGCTACCACCTTTCAGGTATTCTTATAGACTCGTTCGTATACTCGGCCATTGGTGGTTGGCATTGGACGAGGGACAATGAACAAGGCGGCAATGATAATGGGGTGTCATTTGAGCAATCACTACTGGATTACTATAACAATCACTTTAGCTGGATGGTCTATGCACCTGGCAGTGGAAGCAAAGTCGACGGTGACGATTGGGGAGTTTTAGGAAAGGTATTAAAAAAAATGGCACATTGATGGATAAAACAAGGAAGAAACTTTTGCGTCAGATTTCTGATGCTGCGGGTAACGTACTTTATACCTATGATGCCCATTGGAATATAGTAAATAGATTAAAAAAGCAGCAGACTGTTATTAAAATAATTCAGATATGTTTGACTGCCGTATCAACGGGAGGTTTTTTGACTTCCATTATTGCTGGTCTACCTTGGCTTAGTTGGGTGGGTGGTTTTACTTCAGCAACAGCACTAGGTTTGAACCTGTATTCGTTAAATTTCAATCTGCCCTCAGATATAATAAACCACACGGATGCTGCTAATGATTTATGGGATGTCAGGGAGGCCTATAAGTCACTTCTTTGTGATTTTGAAGAACTCTCTAATGAGGAGATTCGAGCCAAGCGAGAACAAATAACCCTAAAGGTGAGTCAAATAAATAAAAAATACCCTGGTACTGACAATGAAGCCTTTGCCAAGGCACAAGAGAACATTAAAAACTATATGTTTGATGAAGGAGAGTCGGAAAGGGCCTTGAATATAGAGGTAGATGATGACGAGTAAAATTTGAATGGTTTAAGAGTGATAGACTATGAAGAAATCGGACATTTTTTGGCAGACGTATTTGAACCTTGAAAAGGAGGTTATTGAGGTTTCAAAGTACATCTTTGTTACTGACGAGAAGATTGTTTATAAAGGTGGAGTGGAAGTGTCAGAATCATGTTCAACACAGCTAACGGCTTTTTCACCACATATTGCCGATCTACTTGTTCGTTGTTGCGTTCAGATTGAGGCAATATCAAAAGAACTCTATTTTGAACTCGGCGGAGAAAAGAAACGTGGAGATACCACTATTAAGTTTGATGAGGATTGTCTCAAAGTGATTGATATAAAATGGGAAACCCACACGAAGAAAGTTCTTGTGGTTGCGCCTTCTTTTAATCTTACAAAGGAGGAAAACACGGTACTACGACCGTTGAGAGAAGCTCACAAACGTCAAGGAACATATTGGGAAAGATGCTATCAAGCCGTGAAACATGACAGATATAATTGTCTTTGTGCAGGAAATGTAAAAGCTCTTTTACACGCGTTGGCAGCTCTTTACTTACTGAACCTCTATCTAAGAAAGGATAAATGGTTTGTACTATACCAAAATCTGAGTAAACAGGATTATAGTGTAGGCTCCACATTATTTGCAGTAAATCCACCTGTTGCCAAACAATTATGGGAGGATAACAACCCGCAAAAGAGTGACAGCCCATACGTGGTAAAGTATAAGGATGATGTATATGATCGTATTGATACAATCAGGAAGAAAGAACTAGATAATCTGAATGCCTATTGGAGGCAGCAACCAGAATTACAGGATCCTTCTTTCTTGATTCAGCTCAACGAAGCCTTTAGAAGAGAGGAGAGAGTCATGCAGATATGGGAACTGGCAAAATATAGGTTGAACAAGTTGTTACCACCTTCATTACCATTTGATGTTCGAAAAGAACGCTTTATTAAAAGTGAAGCGTGGAATAGTTGGGTAAATCAACATAATCAACACCTTGCGCCAGAGGAATTAACGGAAGAGAATATTGAGGACGAGATAAACAAAGTTGGTGTGAAATGGGGTATGGACATTATGAAACGATACCAAAAGTTGGAATGGCTGCCAATTGCTATGAATAGCGGGATGTGTGAAGTGGGTATTGATTTGTAAAATGGAACATTGGATTTATATAATTAAAGAAATGAGATTGTGATAGTTGAAGAAGAGAAAAAGATGTTTGTATAACGGTTGCCTGAAACATGCAACCAATTAAGAAACCCCGCCACGGGACGGGTTACAATGATTATGGCAAAGGACAGTGATGGCCGTAAGTTCAATCGCATTCCTGAATATGATCGAGTCCAGAATGGCAAAACAATTCATGTGTCTGCTCATGTCAGAAGCAATCGAAGCGATTGTAAAGGTCAAAAGAAAAAATGAATGCAACTTCTTTAAGGATTGTGCCATGGCGATGTGAATCATTATGGCATTTTTTCTTTTTATTTGTTTGTTAATTCCATCGAGACTCTATAACATTTCGTGACACAAAAGCGGAGACTGAAATAGTTTGTTTACGCATTGTTTACGCAGACATGAAAAAAGCACTTGCAAGAAACTCGTAAGTGCTTGATTTTCAGTGTGGACCAGCTTGGGCTTGAACCAAGGACCTCCAGATTATGAGTCTGTTGCTCTAACCAACTGAGCTACAAGTCCGAATCTCATCGACCCTCAGAATAGCTTTCTTATGGAAGCTCGAAAACTACCGTCATAGGGTGCGACTCGATTTTGTGGGTGCAAAAGTAGTCATTTTTATGGAAATATGCAAATTTTTCTGAGCTTTTTTATGATATTAGTGTTAATTTGACGATTTTCATTGATATAAATGAAAGTTTATGCGAAAGTATTTGTACCTTTGTCAATTAATTATGGAGAAATTGCTTCACTACACATGGAAACACCGACTGTACCCTCTTGGTACTCTCGCCACTACCGACGATAAGACGGTGGAGGTGATTGACCCGGGATTGCATAACAGAGGTGATGCGGGTCCTGACTTCTTCAATGCCAAGATTCGTGTGAACGGTACGGAATGGGTGGGTAATGTGGAGCTGCATCTGAAAGCTTCCGACTGGTTCAGGCATGGGCATGATAGGGATTCGGCTTACGATAATGTGATTCTCCATGTGGTGACCGAGGCTGATATGGAGGTGACGACTTCTTCGGGCAGGGTGGTTCCGCAGATGGTGCTTACCATTCCGGAGCGCCTGAGAACGGATTACGAGCATCTGCTTCATCAGGATAAATATCCTCCGTGCTATGAGCGGATACCTGATATCCCGAAGGTGAAGACGCACATGTTTATGTCGGCTTTGCAGACAGAGCGCCTTGAGCGTAAGACGCGCGAGATAGTGAAGAGGATGAAGGATTCGCGGGGTTCGTGGGAGGATGCGTATTTCCAGACCTTGGCGCGTAACTTCGGCTTTGGCATTAATAGTGAGGCTTTCGAGACATGGGCGATGACGATTGACCTCAACAAGGCGGCTCATCATAGGGATGACTTATTCCAGATAGAGGCATTGTTCATAGGACAGGCGGGACTGACCGACAGGGTGGATGAGAGATACGCAAGGGAGTATGCTTATCTGCAGAAGAAATTCGGGCTTCATCCGATGAAACCGGCGATTTGGAAGTATTTGAGGACACGACCGCAGAATTTTCCGCACGTAAGGGTTATGGAACTTGCGCGGATGTATCACGAGCAGAGGACTGGTCTTTCGCAGATGCTTGACTGCAAGGATGTGAAGGCTATCGGTAAGCTGCTTGGCGTGAAGGGTTCGAAACTCGACCTCATCGTCATAAACACCGTGATTCCTATCATGTTTGCCTATGGCAGAGAGAATGGCAAGGAGGCGCTTTGTGAGCGTGCCTTTGACCTCTTTGAGGAGATAAAGCCGGAGGACAACAACATCGTTAGGATGTGGCAGGAATGTGGCTTGCAAGTGAGGAATGCTGGTGATTCTCAGGCTCTTATCCAGTTGAAGAAGGAATACTGCGACAAGAAGGAATGCCTGAGGTGTAGGATTGGGAGGGAAGTACTTACGACCCCTTTCCTGTCCTGCGGACATCCTTTGCCTTCCTCCTTCGGAACGGCGATCTCTTCGACATTCCCCGTAAAGGGGCAAGGGAGTAGATAGTGAGGTAAACGTAAAGGGATGTAGTAAAGGTCGCAATAAGGCGTTTGCGCCCCGAAGGGGCAACGAGCTAATAGCCCATGGCATCGCCATGGGGAATTGGAGACAAAGCGAACGCCCTGTAAGGGCAACAGCCCTAATTTGAAGTAATGCTTTTGCCCTTTCAGGGCGAACAGACCTGCTAACTACTATACCCATGGCAATGCCATGGGCTGTTAGCTTGCTACCCCTTCGGGGTGCTGTCGGGTACATACGGGTAATCATTTCAAGAAACGTGAGTTCGATGACTTGCTTCAGCTTGTTGAGCCTTAGCGAAAAATTCCTCTATTCGTATGTCATTGAATATCATGTGGTTGAAAGAGCTCTGAAGGAGCGGCACCTAAAAGGGCAGTCCGTTAGGGCTGTTATACAGATAGTTTTAGAGAATGAGGTCTGAAGGACCGATACCTAAAGTTTTCAGATGTCGCACTTACAGCGCTCCTTTAATCACGTATCTACCGAATAACAGCCCTCACGGACTGCCCTATTAGGTGTCGGGCTTTTAGCCCTCGCAGTCTTGAATTTGTCGAACTGACGTTAAGAAGATAATATATAAATTAGAAATAAAGATATGAGTGAAGAAAGTAAGTATATGTTCCAAACCCGAATGGAGGTGCGCGACTATGAGTGCGACATCCAGGGTATTGTGAATAATGCGAATTACCTGCATTATCTGGAGCATACAAGGCACCGTTTCCTTAGAAGCAGGAATGTGAGTTTTGCAGAGCTCCACGAAAAGGGAGTTGATGTGGTAGTGGCTCGTATGGACCTGCAGTATAAGGTGCCATTGAAGTGTGATGACGAGTTTATCTCTTGTCTGAATGTGACGAAGGAGGGTATCAGGTATGTCTTCAAGCAGGATATCTTCCGTGCTTCTGACAATAAGCTTTGCATCCGTGCGAAGGTGGAGTTGGTGGGGTTGCGTGACGGAAAGCTCGCTATGACACCGGAGTATGATGTGCTGTTAGCCTAACCAAGCCTAACCAAAGGGAAGGATGTTTGATAGTAAGCTAAACGGTTAAGGACCAATTCGAAATAAAACGCATCTCCGATGCTGAACTGACAAGAATTTCTCGCAAGGCTCAACAAGCTACGCAAGTTCCCAATCTACGCAATCTTTAATCCAATAAGAAACCGGGCTTGCGCCCTGAGATGTGTTTTTTGAAAGTAAATTCTAAGAAAATTAAACCAGTAAATTAATTTACTGATAAAATTTATTGCCCATTTGCTTTCCTTAATTCGCGTCAGCGAGCCTTTCTTTATGGTAGAAGATTGGTAAGATTGTAAATTATTGTCAGTAAAAAAAACAGCTTGCTGTTTGTCATATAGGCAGTTCACCGAGCTCACGTTAAAATAGTAGAAATATAAACTAAAAAAATGCCAAGCCTTCTTGAAGGTTTAAAGTGTATAAAACATCAGGTCACATACTCCGATGTTATCAACATCAGACTACCCGTTTGGGAAGGCTTGGTTAGGCATTTATGGTACTGAATTATATTTGGGTAGCATTCTTTGTCATCGCCTTTGTCATCGCGCTGTTCAGGCTATTGGTGATGGGCGACTTTGACGTGTTCCCTGCAATGATGAACTCAACGTTTGAGTCATCAAAAACGGCTTTCGAGATTTCTATCGGTCTCACGGGTGTGCTCTCTCTCTGGCTCGGAATAATGAAGATCGGCGAGAAGGGTGGGGTGGTGAATGTCATCGCCCGGATACTTGCGCCTGTGTTCTCACGTCTGTTCCCTGATATTCCTAAGGGGCATCCTGTTACGGGAAGTATCTTCATGAACATTGCAGCCAATATGCTTGGTCTTGACAATGCTGCAACGCCTTTAGGACTGAAGGCTATGGAGCAGATGGATGAGATTAAGAACGAAGAGATAAGAGTGAAGAGTGAAGAATTAAAGTTAGGTGAAGAGGAGGTGACTCGCCTGAAGGCAACAGCCTCTAACCCTATGATTATGTTCCTTGTGCTCAACACATCGGGCTTGACGCTCATTCCTGTGAGCATCATGACCTACAGGGCGCAGATGGGAGCAGAGCAGCCAACGGATATCTTCATCCCTATACTTCTTGCTACCTTCGTGGCAACTATCGCGGGTATCATCATTACCGCTATATATCAGAAGATAAACCTCTTCAACCGCACGATGATGCTCACGCTCGGTGGTGCGTGTGCTGCTGTGGGCGGTATCATCTGGGGATTCTCGCAGATGGATCCTGAAACGATGAACAAGGTGAGCACTTCAACGGCTACCATCCTCTTGATGACGATAATTACCGGTTTCATCGTGGCTGGCGTGAGGAAGAAGGTTAATGTGTATGACTCATTTATAGAAGGAGCAAAGGAGGGATTCCAGACGGCCGTGCGCATCATTCCGTATCTTGTAGCTATACTCGTTGCAATCGGCGTTTTCAGGGCTTCGGGTGCTATGGAGATTGTTATCGACGGTTTGAAATGGTGTATCAATATCTGTGGAATAGACACGGCATTTGTGGATGCCCTTCCAACGGCGATAATGAAGCCACTCTCAGGTTCGGGTGCCCGTGGTATGATGGTTGACGCGATGAAGACCTTCGGAGCAGACTCCTTTGTCGGCCGACTGGCTTGTATCTTCCAGGGTAGTACAGATACCACATTCTATATATTGGCTGTGTATTTCGGTGCGGTGAACATAAAATACACCCGTCATGCGGTTACTGCCGGACTGTTGGCTGACCTTGCAGGTGTGATAGCCGCTATCGCGATATGCTATCTGTTCTTTGGGTAAAATGCCCCCTCCCCAGCCCTCCCCGAGGGGAGGGAGACGGTAGGCGAAAGGCAAATCACGAAAAAACGAGAACTCTAAAAATCGAGAACTCGAATTTCCGGAATTAAGGAAATAATAAGAAATAAATAATGCGCGTACCCCCATAGCGTACCAACTCCCTCCCCTCGGGGAGGGTTGGAGAGGGGGCTTTTTAATAAATGGCAAATATAAAATCTTTAGTTAAGGATACTGCGATATATGGAATGAGCAGTATCGTTGGCAGGTTTCTGAATTATCTGCTTGTGCCACTCTACACTCACGTTATCTCTGCTGCGAGTGGAGGTTATGGTGTGGTGACGAATCTCTATGCCTATGTAGCGCTGATGCTTGTGATACTTACATTCGGTATGGAGACAACATTCTTCCGCTTTGCCAACAAGGAAGATGAGAATCCTCATTGCGTATTCTCTACCTCGTTATTCATGGTGAGTGCGTTGTCAGCTCTGTTCCTTGCCTTGACATTCGGTTTAATAGGTCCGATAAGTGAGGCGCTCGGTTATGTGGAGCATAAAGAGTATATCCTGATGCTTGCTGTCGTGGTGGCATTGGATGCTTTTCAGGCAATACCATTCTCTTACCTCAGATACAAGAAGAAAGCTATCAAGTTTGCTTCTCTCAAACTGCTTTTCATTCTGATGAATATCGGTTTGAATCTTGTGTACTTCATTTGGTTGGGCAAGACGGATGTGTTCTATGTCTTCTCACTCAATCTCGTATGTACAGGTTTCATCACCTTCTTCTTCATACCTGAGTTCGCTCACGAGCATGTGGCAGCGCGAGTGTATTGCAAGGAGAAAGGTATTAAGTTCAAGATTGTAGATTTTGATCTTCTTCGCAGAATGTTCAAGTACTCTTGGCCTATCCTCATACTGGGTATTGCCGGAATCCTCAATCAGACTGCTGACAAGATGGTCTTCCCACTTGTTTGTCCGGATGCGCAGGAAGCGAAGGTGCAGCTTGGTATCTATGGTGCTTGCGTGAAGATAGCAATGATCATGGCGATGATAACTCAGGCATTCCGTTATGCTTATGAGCCAATCGTTTTCGCAAAGTCGAAGGATGGCGACAAGAAGGAATACTACTCAGTAGCTATGAAGTATTTCCTCATCTTCACTCTCCTTGCATATCTCTGTGTGATAGGTTATATGCCAATCCTTGAGCGAATACTTGGTGGCGACTATAGAGAGGGCATGAAGGTTGTGCCTATCGTTATGGCTGCTGAGATAATGATGGGCGTGTATTTCAACCTGTCTTTCTGGTATAAGCTTATCGACAAGACAATATGGGGTGCTTGGTTCTCTGCTGCCGGCTGTATTGTATTGCTGGCTGTGAACTATTTCTTCATCCCAGAATATAGCTATATGGCTTGTGCGTGGGGTGGAGTAGCAGGTTATGGAACAGCTATGCTGCTATCATATTTCATAGGTCAGAAGAAATATCCAATCGACTATAAGGTGGGCAGACTCCTGTTCTATGTAGCTGTTACGGCTGTGCTCTATGCCGTTATGCACTTTGTTACGGAGAGCATGGGCGATATCCCTCGTATGGCTATCAACACCGTGCTCATACTTGTGTATGTGGGAATAGTTTGGAAACTGGAGTTGACCCCTAAGAAAATTAACAATTAACAATTAATAATTAACAAGTAGCAATTAACAATTAACATGCCTTTCGCCCATTCGTCGGCTCTCCTCCCTTGCCCTTCACGGGGAAAGGGTTGGGAAAAGGGGTCGTAGGTGAGGGCTGCAAATTTTTTATGAAAAAGTTTTTTTATAGCTTAATCCTTATGTTCTCAACCTTCACGGCTTCTGCTGATGAGGGTATGTGGACTCTTTACAATCTTCCTGAAGGTGCATTCAGACAGATGCAGGCTGAGGGATTTGCCTTGCCACAGAGCAAGCTCTATTCTGACTCTGATGCTATATGCCGCTCGGTAGTCAATTTCGGCGGTTTCTGCTCAGGTGTGGTTGTTTCTCCTAACGGACTTGTGTTCACCAACCACCATTGCGGTTTTGAGGCTATCAGAAGTCATTCTACCGTTGAGCACGACTATATGCTTAATGGTTTCTGTGCAAAGTCATACGAAGAAGAACTGCCTAACGAGGACTTGTTCGTCAGCTTTATGGTATCACAGAAAGATATCACCCCTGTGCTTGACAGTCTCGGTTTCTATGTTCTTTCACTTCAGGAACAGGAAGAGATGATCAACGGACTTGAGGATGTGGAGAATCGAGTTGTGAAGAAGCAGGATGAGACTCTCCGTGCAGAGATAAAGCCTTTCTTCGAAGGTAACAAATACTTCCTTACTGTATATCGTGACTATCAGGATGTGCGTCTTGTTTTCGCAGTGCCAAAGTCAATGGGTAAGTTTGGTGGTGAGACCGACAACTGGATGTGGCCACGTCAGACCTGTGACTATTCCGTATTCCGTGTATATGTAGATCCAGAGACAGGCGGTCCTGCTCCTTACAGCGAGAAGAACGTGCCTATGCATCCAAAGACATGGGCAAAAGTATCGCTCGACGGATATAAGGAGGGCGATTTCGCTATGACTATGGGTTATCCGGGAAGCACAGAGCGCTATCTCTCAAGCTATGGTATTCAGGAGATGCGTGATTGCGAGCATGAGCCTCGTATCAAGGTGCGCGGTCTTCGTCAGGAGATAATGCTTCGCCATATGCGTGCCGATGAGGCTGTGCGTATCAAATACGACTCAAAATATGCGCAGTCATCGAATTACTGGAAGAATGCCATAGGTATGAACAAGTGTATCGACAGTATCGGAATTGTTCGGATGAAGGAGGCTATGGAAGAGAAGATACAGCATTATCAGGATTCAACAGGTTATCTCAAGGGTAAGCTTGATTTCATCACTCTCTTAGACCTCTATACAAAGCGTGCAGAGATAGCAAAGCCCCTCACTTATTTCATGGAGGCTATGCTTCGTGGATCAGAGGTAACGTCAAGGGCAATAAGTATCAATCGTAGGCATGTGCAAGGTCCGGAGGATAATCCTAAGAAGCGCTATATTGAGTTTGACGACAATACCGAGACTTGGGATGAGGCTACAGAGAAGGAGATTCTCGTGGCTCTGCTTCGGAACTACCGCACATGGGTTGACGAACAGTGGATACCTGATTTCTATAACACTATTGATACAAAGTTCAAGGGCGATTATCAGGCATACGTTGACCATCTATTCTCAAAATCGCTCATTATGAAGAATAACACAAAGATTTTCTTCAATAAGAAGAGCGTGCAGAAAGACCTTGGTATGCAGATGGGCTATGACCTCATCAGACTTATCAGTAATATTCGTGAGCAATATACCCAGATTTCAGAGAAGATAGAGCTTCAGGAGCGTTATCTCTGTGCTGCAAAGGTACGTATGGAAGAGGATATGCCTCATTATTCAGATGCTAACTTCACTATGCGCCTTTCTTATGGTCAGATTGGCGGATATAGCATCGGAGGCTATGATTCTGGCTATTACACCACGGCTGAGAGTATGGTGGCAAAAATGAAGCTTGGCGATGAGAAGACAGCTCCAGAGGGTAAGTATAACTTCGAGTATTTCGCAGAACCTGTTATGCAGGAACTCCTTTCTGCTAAGGATTTCGGCAGATATGCAGATAAGAATACAGGTAAGCTCCAGTTGTGTTTCCTCACCAATAATGATATTACTGGCGGTAACTCAGGCAGTCCTATGTTCAATGGCAAGGGTGAGCTTATCGGACTTGCCTTCGACGGTAACTGGGATTCACTCTCTGGTGACATCTTCTTCGACACAAAACTTGCCCGTTGCATCGGCGTTGATATACGCTATGTTGTCTATATGATGGATAAGTGGGGTAAGGCTGACAGATTGGTGAAGGAGATAATGAAATAAGACCTCTAACCCTGCGACCCCTTTCCCCAACCCTTCCCCCGTAATGGGGAAGGGAGGGCAGCCAACGAGCAGCGCTCCTTAGTAACATCCTCCTCGTCCTAAGGGGAGAGGATGCCCACAGGGCAGGTGAGGGGCTTGTAATAGATCATTAATTTAAATAATAACTATGCTTAAAAGACTATTTTTATTAGTATTACTATCAAACATCCTTCCCTTTGGGAAGGCTTGGTTAGGCTGCTATGCTCAGGCTCCTGATCCTGAACTTGAATTTGTAGTAGAACTCAAGGTGAAACTTGGTCAGCCGTATGGTGTAGGTGAGACTGCACATGGCAATCGTTTCATCATCCCTATCACAGGAGGTACATTTGAAGGTCCTAACATCAAGGGAGAAGTGCTTCCTGGAGGTGCTGACTATCAGATGAGTGGAAAAACCCATACCGACATTGAGGCTATCTACTGCATCCGCACAGATGATAGCGTGACTATCCACATCCGCAACAAGGGTATCATAGCAGGCAGTTATTTCTATTGCTCTCCTAAGTTCGAGGCTCCTGTTGACAGTAAGTATGCTTGGCTTAACGATGCTATCTTCGTGTGTCGTCCTTCAGGCACAATGGTTCCTGGTGGTATAGGCCTGAAGGTATGGAAAGTGCGTGATAAGTTCAATTTCGAAAGCACGATTCAGCCTATCCTTCCTATTCCTGATGAGGTTCGCAAGCCTAATGCAAAGCAGGGTAGGATAGAGGAGTTCAAATACATGGCTCATAAGAATGGTCGCACATTCCAGAAGCACGCTCGCGTATATACTCCTTACGGATATAAGGCAAAGGATAAGAAGACTAAGTATGACGTGCTCTATCTCATGCATGGCGGTGGTGACAATACCACATCTTTCCTCACACCTCCAAAGGATTGGCTGCCTTTGCGCAATATCCTCGATAACCTCATTGCTGAAGGTAAGATGCGCCCTATCATCGTGGTTTGTCCTACATTCTATGATGATGACGAGAATATCGGAGCTAACAATATGAATGATGCTATTGCCCTTACACGCGACTTCCACACAGAGCTTCAGAATGACCTCATCCCAACTGTTGAGAAGAAGTATAACACATATCTTGAGGGTACAGACAGCATCGCCGTTACAAAGTCACGTGATCATCGTGCATACGGCGGTTTCTCTATGGGAGCCCTCTCCACATGGTATCAGCTTGCCTATGGCGTTAATGCCGTTAAGCATTTCCTCCCACTAAGTGGTGATATCTGGGCATACAACGAGAAGGGTGAGAAGCAGGATGCCAAGTTTGCAGCTCAATGGATGAACTCAATGCTTGAGAAGTCACCATTCGCCCATGATTTCGAGGTCTATGGCTATACTGGCACAAAGGATATAGCAGGAAACCCGGAGAAGGCAACTATTGAGGCTCTCCACAACTATGCTCCTCTCTTCCGCTATGCCACACCAAATGCCAACCTCCGCTTCTCAATGAAGAAGGATGGCGAGCATTTCTACGGACATATCAACGAGTATCTATACTACGCTCTGCCGTTGATTTATAAAAAATAGATTAAAGAGTAAAGTAGAAAGGGTAAAGAGTAATGTAAAATGAAAAAGCCGCTTAAAGTTGATTTAAGCGGCTTTTTTATGTGAGTTCAACAGGTAAGAATTTGTAAGCGTTTCATTCCATTGTGCTTTTCCAATTTTGCTTGTCTTCTTCTGTAAGTTAGAAGTGTCTTATAAGTTTGTTGTTCATATCAATTCTTACCTAACGTGAGTTCGACGAATTCAAAATTCTTTAATAAACGCAACTTTGTTGCTTGGTTTTACAGAAAATTATTCACGATGACCAGAAAATTTAACCCAGAAAATTTAAATTTTCTGGTAATTTTCTAAAAATTTTTGTTCCGTAAACAGCAGCTTGCTGCTAAAACAACATAGTTTTAATTCGTCGAACTGACGTTACCTACTATTCCAACAAGGATAGTGTTGATAAGGAATTCTTCTTTAGACATAAGGCAGTAACCGTTGTTACCCCACTCTTTTCCCCATGAGTTCTTGCAAATAAAGCGTATGTCGCCTTGCTTTGTCTTGGTCATGCCCACTATAGCCATAGCGTGCTGATCGGTAGTATGGAAACGTTCAAAGGAGCGTTGGCGAAGGGTTGTGACATCACCGTCGATTGATGGTTTTCTCTTGCCTGACATTGCACCTTCCCAATATACAGGATGGTGTTTTTTCAGAGCCTCGACAACCTGAGAATACATATCGTCGAGAGGTACGTTCATAAGAGCATGACGACGGTGGTTATCAGGCACTTCGAGTACGAAAGGCTCGCCGTAGGGATGATGCTTGTAGGATGTTAGCCAAGTGAATTTTATTCCGTAAAGAAGACTTTCCCCAAACTGCTTCGGTGTGTAGTGCGCGCTATACAGATAGAAGCCTTTTCTTAGGTTGTGTGGAATAAATGGCAGAGCATTGTCCACGTCCTTGTTAAGTCTTTCCAAGCCCATGCGGTTCTTTATGGCAATCTTCACCTTCTGCCTGACAAGTCTTGACAATGCCTTGCTATTAAGGTTATCAGGACAGTATGTGCTCCATTGCACCATACCGTATTCCTTCAGCAATCGCTCTGCATCCGGTCCTATGCCTCTTACACTTATTGGCATAGTGCCTTGTGACAGATAGCTTTCCGATGCCTGTTCCTGAAGCAGATTACGCACAAGCCATATAGGTGACAGGTTCATTGAGTCCCTATAATTCTCTATTCGTTCTGTCTCTATACAGGCAAGATAGGCATAAATCCAGCATGCTTCTACCTTTCCCTGATCTTTTACCGGAGTAGTTCTAAGGGCATATTTCAGGGTAGAGAGAGAAGCGTCCTTACTCCTTTCCCGTTGTGAACAGGAAAAAAGAAAGAGGAGGAAGAATAAAAGACTCACCCCCAAGCCCTTCACATAAAGGGAGGAGAGTAGATTGTATTGAAACCTCATACTTACGAATAATAAATTATTAACGTACCCTTTCCTCTACGAGAAATGTTATCTACTCGCCTGACACATACTCCGATATTATCAACTTCGGACTTCCCTTTATTGGAGGGGGAGACGGAGGGGGCCTTATTTAATCATCTCAAGTAGTTCCTTACCAGTAATCTTACCACTCATGTCAGTACCTTCGAGGATGTTCTCTGCGAGGTCACGCTTCTGCTCGTGTAGTCGCTTGATCTTTTCCTCGATAGTGCCAGAAGACAGGAAGTGATATACGGTAACGGCATTATGCTGTCCGATACGATGGGCACGGTCGGTTGCTTGCTGTTCGATGGCAGGATTCCACCAAGGATCAAGATGGAAGACATAGTTTGCACGAGTAAGGTTGAGTCCTAAACCTCCTGCCTTGAGAGAGATGACGAATACGGGGCATTCTCCTGCCTGGAACTGTTCCACGAGTTTCTGACGCTCTTTAACAGGTATCGAACCATCAATGTAGAGATAAGGAATATTGGCTTTTTCGAGTTCTTTCAGCACAATGGCAAGGAATGATGTGAACTGACTGAATACGAGTGCAGCGTCACCACTCTCTATTATTGGTTCGAGAGCCTCAACGAGAGCTTCGATCTTTGAGGATTTTCCCTTCCAGTTCTTCTCCACAAGTTGGGCAGAACAGGAGGCCTGACGCAGACGTGTGATTTCGGCAAGGGCATTGACCGATACCTTATCCGGATCTTCTGATTCAAGCATCTGCTGAGCTCGTTCTCGAATAATCTCATACACCGCCATTTCCTCAGGTGAGAGATTCACGGTCTGATAGATTTCCGTCTTCTCAGGAAGTTCATCGAGAACCTTCTCCTTTGTTCTGCGAAGCATGAACGGATGCACTATACGGTCGAGCTGCTGCTGTCGGTCCTTGTCCTTAGCAACCTCAATAGGAGCGATGAAACGGCGTGAGAAGTCCTCATAGCTGCCGAGAAGTCCGGGATTGACAAACTGGAAGAGATTCCACAGTTCGCCAAGATGGTTCTGCACAGGGGTACCAGTCAGCATTACACGGTATTTGCTCTTTAGCTGCATGGCAACACCAGAGGTCTTGGCACCACGGTTCTTTATCACATGAGCCTCATCAAGCACGACTGTAATCCATTCCTTCTGCGTTATCTCTGTCTTGACAGATAGAAGCAAGCCGTATGTACAGATGATCACATCCCCAGCCTTTGCATCGGAAATGCAAGTAGAACGGTTAGTGGTGAAGTTGAGTATAGAGACATTGAGTGAAGGTGCGAACTTCTCGATTTCCGTTTTCCAGTTGGGTGCCACAGAGGCAGGAGCAACGACGAGAGCCGGTCCTTCGCTTGCTTTAAAGAGCATGTAGGTAATAGTCTGTATTGTCTTGCCAAGTCCCATGTCGTCGGCAAGCAATGCTCCTGCGCCCCACGAGTTGAGACGTGCAATCCATTGATATCCCTCTACCTGATAACCACGAAGGGTGGCGTTGAGGGTCTTTGGTATCTCAGGCTTGTATTCGCTTGAGTCAAGGATTCTCTTTCTTATCTCGATAAGTTCAGGGTCAACTTCAATATGGAGTTCGCCGTCAACCATACTCGTATCGAGCAAAGCAGCAGAGAAAGCCGACATCTGTAAGTGACCACGCTGACGTGAAGCAAGGGCATCCAACGACATAAGCTGTCGGTGCAGGCGTTCACTCAATGCGATATATTCGTTCTCACCAAGACGGATGAAACGGTTACGGCTTTGGCCAATAAGGTCGAGAAGATCGGCAACAGAGATTTTTGTATTCTCATCCAGTTGCACAGAACCTTCCATCTCAAACCAACCGTTCTTGTTCTTCTTCAGCGACGCGTTCCACTGTGAGGCTGTATAGCGATGATTGAGTCTGAGTTTATGTCCTTCCGGCCATTCAAGCACATAAGGAGAGTCTTCGCCCTTTTCACGGACGAAATCAAGGATTGGTAGTAGTCCGAAGGCATCTACCTGAAAAGTTTTCTCAGGTGGCAGGGTATCTTCTACACCATTCACCAGATTATAATAGTTGATACGCTCTTTCTCCAGATCACGCTCTACGCAGACACGTGTAGCACCCGTAATATCGAATATCACCGAACTTCCTTCACCCGGTATGCATTGAGCACGACCGTCGGCAAGTGGTCGGCAGAAGATGCTGACTATATATGCCTCCTTACCCTGAGGGCGCATTTGCAGGGTGATTTTTGATGTTCCTTTAACGGTATCAAGCGTTGAACCTCCTCTGATGAGAGAAGAATGTACCTCTACCTTTCCGCGAAGACTTTCAAGAAAGTGTGAAAGTGTTTCCTCAGCATCAAGTGGGAACTTGCCAAGGTCGAGTAACTGACTGAAATAAGGGCGCAGTTCCGGTGTCATACGAAGATAATTGATACTTGAAGCGCCACGTGAGACAATCACGTAATCCCTATCTACCTGTTCTTCTGGCACATTACTCTTGATGGTAAATTCGGTATCTGAACGTTCTATAACGAGATATGGCATCTCTTCTGATACAGTAACGAGAGAGTAAGGAGCCCATTTTCCAACATATAGACGGGAACGGGAAGTCATCTCAGGAAGCACATTGGCAAGGCTCAGATAATACGTAGATTTCTTGTTGCCATAGCGTTCGCGATTACGGATACGCACATCCTCAGGATCCATGTTCTCGTCAGCCATTTCCATAAAACTGAAATAGCTAATGCTCTTGCCTGCGCTCCATGCACCTGATTTCAGTATCTGTTGTTGGCGCACCTCACATACATCGTCATTAATGCTTTGTATGAAATATGCCAAACGCTCAGACTGTTCAGCATCCTTCAACTGTTCCATCTTATTGGCAGACAGAGATTCAAGCACATATTCCCATTGCTGCTTGACGTAGATGGATGTGAGCAGATGGTTCTCGTAGTATGATTTCTCGGCAAGTTTATGTTCTTTCTCGCTTAAAGGCTTGAATTTCTCATTGTCATATTTTATGCAGAGCCACTGAGGAGAGTTATTCTCGATACCATCTTCTGTGAGAATATTCGTCCTGCCGAGATAGTTGACAAGAAGTACGAAAAGCTGTTTTGAAAGATTGTCAACGGTTGGGAAGAGAAGGCGTATCTCATTAACATACCCCTTCCTGTTGGTAAATGCGCAAGCCAATGCCCAGGCAGCCTTTATTGCATCCTCCTTCATTTTCTTCTCATTGCGTCGGATGAAGTTGGCAATCATACTTTCACCATTGGCCGTACCCTCGCGCTTGCAGCAGATGATGTAGATGAAGTTTGCTATGCTTGTAGGCAGACTTGTGCTTGCTATTGTCTTTGATGTCTTTGTGTTGTAGATAACCTGTGCCTTCCGGAATTCCTTCAGGGCATCAGAATACTGTCCTTTGAAGGTGAGAACCACTGCAGAAAGCAGATGGGCATCGCATATAGGCTTGTCTGTGATAGACTTTGGTTTCTTTCCCTCTGCAAGATAGGCATACAGATAGATAGAATAGAGCAGTTCATCTCTTCGTAGGTCTGTGGAATAGTTTCGTGCCTCTGCAAGTGTTATTATGCGTTTGCTCTCAATCAGCATCTCACCCTTGTAGCATAGCTGAAGCACATTATTTATGAGTTCTACGAAACTTGTCTCTGTGATATGCGACAACAGAGCCATATACTTGTCATCATTGATGATGGGCTGAAGATATACAACGTCGTTGCCGAATATGATAGAAGCCTCTGATGTATTGCTATAGTGACTGCGGATATACTCGCATAATGCTATCTGAACGGGCTTCTGATTCATCTGGAAGTATTGGAAAACCTTACACAATACCTCCAATACGTTGTTTCCCTCATCTGTATCATAGAGCCACTCCAATATCTTAACCATCACGCTCGGTGAGATGCGATACATTAGCTCACGATACGTGAAGTTATACGTGCCACGCACAAGATATCCATCATTGGCAAGTTTAAGGTGAAGACTACCCCCCACAAAACCCTTGTCAACCTTCATTATGCGTGCCACAATATCAGTTGGCAGGATGCTGTCCGTATCCTGAGTGGCAAAATAACCGAGTAAAAGTTTTTCTGAATAAGAAAGTCCCTCTAACATTTATTTCATTGTATAGGCAAGGGCGTATGCCTTGACCTGTTTTACCATAGCAAGAAGTCCGTTTGAGCGTGTTGGTGACAGATGATCTTTCAGACCTATAGCCTCTATGAAATAGAGATCGGCATCAAGTATCTCCTGTGGCTTGTGTCCGCTTATGACACGTATTAAAAGAGCAATGATACCCTTCACGATAAGCGCGTCGCTCTCTGCTGAGAATACGAGATTTCCCTCGTCATCACGGTCACATTGAAGCCATACACGTGACTGACAGCCATCAATAAGATTCTGTTCTGTCTTGTATTTCTCATCAAGAGGCTCCTGCTCGTTGCCTAAATCAATAAGGAGCTGATACTTGTCCATCCAGTCGTCAAATGCGCTGAACTCTTCTATTACCTCGTCTTGTATTTCGTTTATAGTCATAAATTTATAAATTATTAGACCCTCTAAATCCCCCTTAAAGGGGGACTTGTGCTCTCCGGCTCCCTAAGGGAGGGCGGGGGGAGAAGCCTTATTTTACACTTTCCAAAATAAACAGCTTATCACTTGGCCTTACCTTATCAGGAACAGCGATGCTGATTCTCCAGCCTTTCTTTGCCGTCTGAACAGGCTTCAGGTCATAACGTATCTCGTTGCAATCAAGATACATAGCACCAGTCGTAGGTCCTGTGATAAGCAACTTATCGCCAACCTTTATCTCATGAGCCTCAACCTGAAACTCTGCAACGCCAATCTTTGAGAAGTATTTTATTGTCTTTGCGCAATACACCTTCTTCTCAGTTGCCTTTGAGCCGTATGAGTCGTTCCATTCGCCAAGAGTCTGTCCCTGATAGTAGCCATCCCAGAAACCACGGTTGAAGACACGTGCAAGACGCTCATCCCAAGCATCCTTGGCAGCCTCGGAAAAGAGTTTCTCTTCGTCTGACGAATCAGCATCATGGAGAACGGCATTGATAGCTTCACGATAGCAACGTACCACAGTATCTACATACTCAGGACCACGTGCACGACCTTCAATCTTGAACACACGCACACCAGCATCCATCATCTTGTCAATGAAGCGGATTGTCTTCAGATCCTTTGGTGACATGATATACTTGTTATCAACAAGCAATTCGTTGCCTGTCTCGGCATCTGTGACATCATATTTCCTTCGGCATATCTGAACACATTCTCCACGATTAGCCGAACGACCTGCATTGTGAAGTGAGAGATAGCATTTGCCTGAGATAGCCATACACAAAGCTCCGTGGCAGAACATCTCTATGCGTATAGGCTCACCTGAAGGACCACAGATATTCTCCTTTACTGCCTGCTCGTGGATAGCCTTCACCTGATCCATGCGAAGCTCACGTGCAAGTACCACAACATCAGCAAACTGGGCATAGAAACGCAAAGCCTCTATGTTAGAGATATTGAGCTGTGTTGATAGGTGAACCTCCTGACCTACTTTTTGGCAATAGGTCATAACAGCCACGTCAGATGCAATAACGGCACTTATACCTGCCTCCTTGGCAGCATCTATTATCTCGTGCATCTGATCTATATCCTCACCATAAATGATAGTATTCACGGTAAGATATGTCTTTATGCCCTTTGCATCACACGTAGCAGCTATCTCACGAAGGTCTTCTATCGTGAATGTAGATGCAGAATGAGCACGCATATTTAGCTTCTCAATGCCGAAGTAGATAGAATCTGCTCCGGCATTGATTGCAGCGGCAAGTGACTCGCGAGAGCCAACAGGCGCCATAATTTCGTATTGTTCTTTAATCATAAAAGCCTAACAAAAGCCTAACCAAGCCTTCCCAAAGGGAAGGATGTTTTATAGTATTTATCCTTTATAGGATTGTAGCTATCATTATTTTATTGATTAGAAATACTAACTACTCCCCCTTGAGGGGGTTAGGGGGGAGGAACCCTCCCTTGGGGAGGGACTGGGTAGGTCTATAATGTCCACACCTGCCCGTCCGCAGTATCCTTTACTATAAATCCTGCCTCGTTAAGGGCATCGCGGATAGCATCACTCTTAGCCCAATCCTTGTCTGCCTTTGCCTGAGCACGCATATCAAGAACCATGTCCATAACCTTGCCGAATGCCTGTTCACGACTTTGATCACCTGCCTCAGCCGTTGTCTTCAAGCCAAGAATATCCTCTATCCATGTGCGGAGAATCTTCTCAAGTGTCTCAAGATCAGCAGCACTTATCTTTGCCTTACGGTCAACAAGGGTATTGATAACCTTTGAAGCCTCAAAGAGCTGAGAGATCACGTTTGGAGTCTGGAGATCATCATTCATAGCATCATAGAGCTTGCCCTCAAGTTCTGCAACGAACTTACCAACCTCTGGCTGTGAGCCCTTTGCTGGCTGAATGCGCTTGATGTCCTTGAGCGATGTAACCAACTTGTTATATCCCTTCTCTGCTGCCTCAAGTGCCTCTGAAGAGAAATCCACAGTTCCACGATAATGTGCAGAAAGGATGAAGAAGCGGATTGTCATAGGAGAGAATGGCTGTGTAAGCAATTCATGCTCTCCCTTGAAGAACTGATCGAGAGTGATGAAATTGTTGTATGACTTACCCATCTTCTGTCCGTTGATGGTTATCATATTGTTGTGCATCCAATAGTGAACGGCAGGATGTCCCATAGACGCCTGAGCCTGAGCTATCTCACACTCATGATGTGGGAACACAAGATCCATACCACCGCCATGAATATCAAATTCCTCGCCAAGGTACTTCCTACCCATAGCTGTACATTCACAATGCCAGCCAGGGAATCCTTCTTCCGGTACTGCCTCCTGCTTGTCATTTGCAGGCATCAGCCAAGGCCAACGCATGATGTGCTCTGGCTGTGCCTTCTTCCAAAGGGCGAAGTCTGCCTGATTCTTCTTCTCGCCAACACCAGCAAGGGTATCACGAGAGGCATCCTTGATGTTCTCAAGCGTTCTACCAGAGAGAATGCCATACTTATAATCCTTGTTGTACTTCTCTATATCGAAATATACAGAACCGTTTGAGATATAGGCATAGCCGTTATCAAGAATCTCCTGAACAAGCTGCTGCTGCTCAATGATATGGCCTGTTGCGTGTGGCTCAATAGAAGGTGGCAATACGTTGAGCTTCTCCATAGCAGAGTTGAAGCGACGGGTATAGTACTGTGCTATCTCCATTGGCTCTACCTGCTCTAAGCGTGCCTTCTTTGCAATCTTATCCTCGCCCTCATCAGCATCATGCTCCAAGTGACCAACATCCGTGATGTTACGTACATAGCGCACCTTATAGCCGATATGCTGAAGATAACGGAAAAGGATATCGAAAGTGATAGCTGGACGAGCATGACCAAGATGCGCGTCACCATAAACTGTCGGACCGCAGACATACATGCCTACGTGACCGGGATTGATTGGCTTAAAAGCCTCCTTCTTACGAGTAAGGGTATTGTATATTAATAATGTTTGTTCCATAAGTCTAATTAAAAGCCTAACCAAGCCTTCCCAAAGGGAAGGATGTTTTATAGTAATAATCCTATATGGAGGATATGTTTAACTTTGTTTTTTGATTTGAAAAATGTATCTACTCCCCCTTGAGGGGGTAAGGGGGGAGGAACCCTCCCTTGGGGAGGGACTGGGTGGGCTTCTAGCTCAGCTCCAGCATCCTGTTTATCGGCTTAACAGCATCCTTGGCAATATCAGCAGCCACCTCTACTGTTGGCCATTCATACTTTAGCGTGTTATAGAGCTTGCGGAACGTGTTCATCTTCATGAAGTTACACTCATTACAAGAGCAACCCACACTTCCTTCCGTAACCTCTGGCGGAACAGGAATAAATTCTGTCTCAGGGCAACATCGCTGTAATTCGTGCATTATGCCTGCCTCCGTAGCAACTATATACTTGCTCTTTGGATTTGCCTTGGCATATTTCAGCATATCTGCCGTACTTCCCTTTACATCAGCAAGAGCAAGCACAGGACCTTTACACTCAAGGTGAGCCATAACCACAGCATCCGGGTTCTCTTTCTTCAGACGTGCTATCTCGCCAACAGAGAAGCGCTCATGAACATGACAACCGCCATTCCATAGCTCCATCTGGCGACCAGTAACTGAGTTGATGTAAGAGCCGAGGTTATAGTCAGGACCGAAGAGTATCTTTGCATCCTTTGGCAACTGGTCAATCACCTTCTTGGCATTACCAGAAGTTACCACAACATCGGTAAGTGCCTTTGTTGCAGCCGTTGTATTGACATACTGCACAATCATATATCCTGGATGCTCTTCCTTCCATTTCTTCAGATCAGCAGCAGAACAAGAATCGGCCAACGAACAACCGGCATTCAAGTCTGGCGAAAGCACAAGTTTATCAGGTGACAGAAGCTTACAGGTCTCTGCCATGAAGTGAACGCCACACATGACTATGATCTTGGCGTCTGTCTCAGCAGCCTTACGGGCAAGGGCAAGAGAGTCGCCTACGAAATCGGCAACCTCCTGAATCTCACCAACGGTATAGTAGTGAGCAAGCACCACGGCTTTCTTCTCCTCGCACATCCTGCGAATCTCAGCTTTCAGATCAAGCCCTTCTTCTACCGGCTCATCAATATAGCCCAGATCTTTCCATTTGTCTATCATAATTACGAATTCAATAAAAAGCCCCTCACCTGCCCTCTGGGCATCCTCTCCCCAAGGGGCGAGGGGGATGTTAGAAACCGCAAAGCTATAAGCTTGCAAAATATATTCCCACTTTCAAAGTAACCCCCACAAGCTATAGAAGTAACTTTTTCCTCGCCCCTTGGGGAGAGGATGCCCAAAGGGCAGGTGAGGGGCTACCTATCCCCCTAAAAGGGGGAGGGTTGGAATAGAGGGTACAAAGTTACGAATATTTCTCTTTACTACAAAATTTCAAAGCATAAAAATAAAAAATATTTTTCATTTTCTTTCTTTTATGAATATTATTTATACTTTTGCAGAAATTTGTGAAGCCCAATAGGCTCTCAAGCATTCGTAATTAGTAAATTGTCATCATAAAAGTGTCCAATCTCAAAGGCTATCTCTTTGCTGCTATAGCGGCTGCTTCCTACGGAACAAATCCGATATTCGCCATACCTCTCTATCGCGAAGGTATAAGCGTTACTTCTGTTTTGTTCATGAGATATGCTATGGCTGTTGCCATCATGTTTTTTGCAACGATGATAAAAAGTCCGAAGGCATTTGTCATCAAGCCTAAATATGTTGGTTTGCTTGCTTTCATGGGCATATTGATGGTATTGTCTTCCATAGCATTATTTGAGAGTTACAAATACCTTTCTGCCGGAATTGCCTCTACCTTGCTCTTCTTCTATCCTGTTATGGTAGCTGTAATAATGGCTATTTTCTATAAAGAACGCCTCACAAAGAAGTCATGGGCATGTCTCGTAACTGCTTTTTTTGGTGTTGTTATTCTCTCAAAGAATGACGATGGAGGTTTTATAAGCCTCCTTGGTCTTACGCTTGTTATGCTCTCGTCTCTCTCCTACGCTATTTATCTGGTATATATCAACAGAGGTCCGATGAAGAAAATCAACACCTCCACCATTACTTTCTATGTCATCTTGGGAGGCTTTCTTGTTATGATTCCTTATTGCCTCCTTGATGGTGGATTGATGCTTCCAAAAACCACACCTGCATGGATTAATGCCATCGGACTTGGCTTTTTCCCTACCGTTATCTCTCTCATCTTCACCTCTCGCGCCATAGCCCTTATAGGTAGTACGGAAACAGCTATCTTCGGAGCTCTCGAACCTCTCACAGCCGTTATTCTCGGCATTCTCATTCTTGGCGAAACCCTCACCATAACACCTGCCATTGGAATGATTCTGATATTCACATCAGTTACCGTTCTTATGATGAAGAAGAAATGAGTTCTATTCTAACGTTTCATAGAAACGGATATCCGTGTAATTTTATCGTAAAAATAATAAGGGAAGCGGATTTATCTGATTTATCTGAAAAAAATCGCGAATAATTAATGCGCCAGCTATCAGATAAATCAGATAAATCCGTTTCCATTTTTTTCGTCGAACTCACGTTATTCTGAGTATTTGATATTTCTATCAAATTCACCTTCCTTATTTCTAACTGTAACCCATTTCTTGTATAACTTCTTTGCTCTGATTTCATCCAATGAATGATTCTTTGCGTCTTCATACTTAATCAAGAAGAAATAACAAGTATCTGAATTGTCAAACAACATATAATCGTATATCTTGCCTACAGAATCAGGATAAATTCTATCAGCATAGAATTCATTCAACAGACAGCTATCTTTGTCGTTACATTGTATGCTGTCTTCAAAAGAGTATAGAGGTTCCAACATCCAACCTACACTATCAATATTGTTATATGAAGAAACTCCCACAAACAATGTGTCATTTGTGCAGTTTTTAAATTCTGCAAAGGTCAAACGATCCATATCTGCTTGTGAGCAAGACGAAAATAGAGAGGCAATTGCCGAGATGCATACTAATAGATTCCTTTTGTTCTTGGTTATATTCATAGCTTTATCTTATAGAGTTTGGTTATGGTTATTGTATTTTTGATTGCAAAGATAAACAAAAATCCATATTTCTCCAAGAAAATCTATGGAAAAAATCTTTCTGCCTCGTATTTCCCTCCGTTGTAGATCCTATGTAAATACCATAAAGATACCATAATAATACCATTAAAATACCATACTTAATGGTAATATTATGGTATTATTATGGTAATATAATGGTATTATAATGGTATTATGAACGGAGGAAAAACGAAAGAATAGCGGATTTATTTATAAGGGAAAGACAAAAAACAGGGTGATTTTACACACTCTAATTTCTTGTTATGTAACCCCAAAATACAGAATATTTGTATTTTCTGACAAAAGAATATTGTATAATCAAAAACTTTTCGTAATTTTGCCAACAAACTATGGCTTGCTTCAGTTTGGTGAGCTTGCGAACAATTGTGAACTATAAACTAATATGAAGACTGGTTTAGTACTTGAAGGCGGTGGAATGAGAGGTCTCTTCACGGCTGGTATTTTGGATGTTCTTATGGAGAACAACGTCACGTTTGATGGCGTTGTTGGGGTTTCTGCTGGTGCGACTTTTGGATGTAATTTCATCTCGCATCAGATTGGTCGTGTCCTGCGATATAACATGTCTCAACGTAAGAATCCAAAGTTTATGGGCATAAGGTCGCTAATCAAGACAGGCGACTATGTGGGTGGAGAGTTTTCGTATCATGTTCTGCCTACCAAGCTTGATGTGTTTGATTTTGAGACCTTTGAGAAGAATCCTACCGAGTTTCATATAGTTGCTACAAACGTAAGAACAGGTGAGGCTGTATATCGCCGTCTTGACAAAATCGACTATACTGGTATGGAGTGGATTCGTGCCTCTGCCAGTATGCCTATCATTTCCAGACCTGTGGTTATTGGTGATTTGGCATTACTCGACGGAGGTATTGCCGATAGTATTCCCCTAAAATATTTTGAGAATGAGGGCTTTACAAAGAATATAGTAATCCTTACCCAGCCGAAAGGCTTTAAGAAGAAACTCACCAAGCTAATGCCTGTATTCAAGGCTACTATGCGCAAATACCCGGCTATTATCGAGGGTATGAGCAAACGCCATTTGATGTATAATCAAGAGCTTGAATACATCACTCAACAGCAAGAGGAAGGTAAATGTTTGGTTATCTGCCCTTCTGATACCCTTCCTATCGGCAGAACCGAGCAAACTCCCAAGAAGATGCAATTTGTCTATGATATGGGAAGAAAGGCAGGAGAAGAAAATCTTGAAACAATCAAGCATTTTATAGAGAAAAATTAGGACTCTGGATAATCATATCTCTAAAAGAAGCTAAATTGAAATTGAGATACGCAAATCCCTGTTTTAATATTGTGTGCGGGCACATTTTGCAGATTTGCAGCATAAAATGCACCATATAGCAATATTATTTTGCTCTATTGCGCAGTTGTAAAAAGTGTTGCATGATATAAATCGCAAACTTTATGAAACAAAAATTCTTGCACAAAATAAAAAAACTTCATACCTTTGCACTCGGAAATAAGTGTAATAATTATGTTAAAGGGGAAAAACTATTTTATTTGATTAGGGGAACAATGACGAGGTATTAAGCTAAGGTAAATTTCAGATTGTATTGTTTCAGGTAACAAGAAAAGGTCGAGATCCGGCGCAAAAGCTGGACTTGACCTTTTTCTTATGCATACTTTGAAACAATTCTTGAGTTTAGGGCATAGGATAATTCTTAATAGTCCTTGCTAATCACTTCACTTCATCTATCACGTAGAGGCCAAATAGTCCCTTGTGATATTCTACCGAGCAGCCATAGCCCATATGGTAGTTGTGGTCGTTAGGAATCCATGTATTGTAGCTTCTGTCAAGTTCTGATATTTCTATATCCATATTGGTACTTTTTCCGTGTTCATTATTAGATACATTTATAATTTTGATTATGCCATGAGTATATTGATGTTTGTCACCCAAATACTTGTTTGCACCAAAGAAAAGAAAAAGTAAACTTCCAATTATTATAGCAAATGTGTATGCCCATCCTAATATACTTCCAACGTATATTCTGAAAAAGTTAAATATACCTTTTAAATTGAGATTTAAGTATATATGTTTTGAGTGTATAAGTTTTATGAACATAATGGCAGGAAGCATTATTGTTATGATAATTGCAGCTACGTAAACAATGGCCAAAAACGACTCTAATGGTAATGGCATCAAGGTTTCTCCTGCAAAGAGAAGTCCAAAGAATGGTATTGCAAGAAGAGCAGCACAAAATACTTTTGATATTACGATTCGTGTTTCAGACCATGACTCCTCTAAGTGGTCGAAAAATTCACCAAGCGGATTTAAAATAAAGAAATCCTTTTTTGCAGTCTTAGTAAAGTCATCTATATCATCATAGATCAGTGGTACGAAGACCCTGCCCTTGTAGTCAATGAAACCCCATTTGCCGTTGGCTTCTACTGCTATGAGACCGTTATGTGGGAGGTATATCTGTGAATACATAGGTTCAACGATAATATTTCCCTTAATATCTGCCAAACCTAATTTGTCATCCTTGAGAATGTAGATGGGGGTATTCTTGTCAATGAAATAGATATCGTCATATATAGCAGGGAGTATGGTGCGATTCTTTGGATCTTTTAGTCCGAATTTATCGTTCTCTTCAAAGAAATAATATTTTTTTTTCATTTTTTTTATTTTGAATGCAAATGTATATATTTTTCGTGTAACCGACAAATATTCATTTTATTTTCTCCGTATTTGTAAACTGAAATGAAAAAAACTCTCGCAGAAATAATAACCTTTATAAACAATAAGGCAGTTTATAGCGAAATGATCAATAAATTAGCTCTGACCCGCATCCCTGCGAGCCAGAGCTTAGTATTTTGGTATGAATTTATGTAAGGACAATTTTTGGGGAAACGTTATTTCTTTATGTCCTTGAGATCGAGAATCATTCCACCGCCAGAGCCAGTAACTGTTGGCAAATGACCATCCCACTTCTCAATCCAGTCTTCCTGTACGATGTGTTGTGATAAACTAGCAGCTATTTTTGTGTTGTAATATGCTTCTGCATCTGCCTTAATCTGCATAGCCTCAGCAGCACCTTTAGCCTCAGCAATCTTGATCTTTGCTTCAGCTTCAGCCTCTGCAACCTTGTTCTTGGCCTTGAGAGCCGACTGAACAGCAGCATTCTTCTCGTTAATCATCTGAGCAAGAGATTGTGGAGGGGTGATCTGTGAGGTGAACTCCTCAACTATGAAGCCTTCCTTCTGGAGGGAAGACTCAAGACGATGGCGGACATCGCTCTCGAAATTTGCACGACTGGACATCAGAGAATCGCTTGTATAGCGGTTGGCACAAGTGCGGTAAGCCTCATAGATACAAGTGCGGATATAGCCGTTCTCCAGTTCATGAACACCCTCACGATACTTTACGAAGATATCACAAGCCTTTGCAGGATCTATGCGGTAGGCAATAGTAGGATCCATCTGGAAGGTAGAAGCGTCCTTCGCATTCACGTTGAATGGCTCGTAGTTCTTACGTTGGAGATAGGTAGGATAGGTGAAAACCTTTGTCGTTATAGGGTTGTAGAACACCCATCCCTTACAAGTGCCTTCCACGCCACCGTATTTCTCCTTGGAGGAATCCCATTTGTGGAACTTAATACCTATCTCACCTGAATCGACTACCGTACATGATTTTGATAACAGGATAGTGAAAACAAGGGCAGCAGCTACAGATATAAATGCCCATTTCACTTGCGGAACTGATATATTTAATCCAGAATTACTGAATTTTGTGTTATTGAAGTTTGCCATTTTTCTGAGTTTAGAGTTTTGGGGGTATAGTTTAAGGTTTAGTGGTTAGAAATCAGGGGTAAGCTTTTCGCCTTCCAGCTCCCTTCCCCATTACGGGGGAAGGGTTGGGGTTAGGGGTTTTTTATATCCTCACAGCCGTACCGCTACAGCTAACCATCAGCATACTGCCTGATTGGCCTATTGTCTCATAGTCGAGGTCGATACCTACGATAGCATTAGCACCCATGTTTTCAGCACGTTGACGCATTTCATTAAGAGCCTTCTCCTTAGCCTCGCAGAGTGTGTTCTCATAACTTGAAGCGCGTCCGCCAAAGATGTCGTGAAGAGAAGCTGTGAAATCCTTGAAGAAGTTAGCACCAATGATTACTTCGCCTGATACTATTCCGAAATACTGCTGGATTGGGCGACCTTCGATTGTTGGAGTTGTTGAGAGTAACATAATAATTTTCCTTTCTTTTAATTTATATGATTAATAATGTTATTTGTTTGTTTTGATGTTGCAAAGGTACGATAATAGCATAAAAACATGAAATTATCGCAATGAATTGGGTAAAATATTGGAAAAGTAAGGAAAAACTCGTATCTTTGTTGCGAAAAAAAGAGAGGCCTCTCCCCCCGCCCTCCCCCGTAGGGAGGGAGCCGGAAGGCGAAAGGCAGTTCAATTATTAATTATTAATTATTCACTATTAATTAGCCTCTATAAGATCTCCGGCTCCCTCCCTACGGGGGAGGGCGGGGGGAGAGGCCACCACCTTAATTATGAGAGATCTCGCACGACAGGGAATATACCGCATTATATATGACATCATCAAGGCTGACAGCATTATTGTGCGCCGAGAGATAGATGCCGTAAAACAACTTTGTGACAAATACGGAATAACGCCCAAGCACAGAATTGCGTCTATGAATCTTTCGCTTGCAGAAGCCGTGAAAGAGGTGCAAAGTCTGACGATAGGTCAGGTGGAGGAATTGCGCAAGGACATTAGCCAACTGATTCTTGCTGATGAGACCACCCAACGTGAGGAGGCTCTTCTTCTGTTTGCCATAATGAAAGCTATTGACGGAAAATGCGAGGTGGTAGGTGTTCCGTGGGGTGAGATAATGATGGATAACTCCCAACTCCTATTTATAGAAGAGGGTTTTGACGAGGATGTAAACGATTATATAGAGGCACACTATAACACGATTGTGAATACCTGTAAGGTTGGAGGTTTCGACTTTGTGTATATTCCAAAGCTTGCAAAGGTATTTGCCTCACAGTCAGTGACAAGTGACCTTTTCTTCTATTTTTCGCCTACAAGCACAATAGAGGAGGCACAATACATTGCCGATAATCTATGTAATGTCACAACCTCTATGGTTTATCGTGAATTGCTTGTCGGGAAAATGGGATTCCGTATGGATGTAACTAATCCATCCTTATTGTTCAGAGTATCATTCTCGGTAGTCAACGGACAGAGAATGGCAAACTATGCTCTTATCAATACTGATAGCGATATGCTTGTGCAGTTGGAGGAAATAGTCTCAGAACTTCAGAGGTTGCAAAATGGCAATACGCTTGCCATCAACAATATACACGTAAAGCAAGATACATTTATCTATAGTGGTTTCTATCGCACATTGTTCGACCTTCTAACATATCGAAAGGGAGCAAAATGCGAGCTTGTGGTAAGTCCATATAGTAGAAAGAATCTGCTTTCCATCCGTACCACAACATCTGAATCAGAAACAGAACAGCCTTTGAATCTTGGCCCGAAGGAATCAGCCTTTTATGTCTTTCTGATAAAAGAGACACAAGAGTATGGAGGATTCAAAACTGATATGCAGACAAAGGAGGATTTAGCCTATCTTTCTGAGGCTCAGAAACGCTTTGAGCAAACATATTTCTCTCTCTGCAACAGAGATACGGCTCCTGATATTACAGATGCTGGAATACGTCGCCCTATGCTATCAAAAATACGCAAGGCAATAGAGAATAATGATATAATCGTCCAGCGCATGATGTTTATGCCGGAGGTAAGTAGAGACAAGAGTATAAAAGTGTACTATGGGAAAGTGTAAAGTAGAAAGTGTAAAGTATAAGGCGTAAAGATTCACCTTACATATTTCCTCGTGGTTTTTCCATCAGAAATGATATAAATGCCATGATGCTTGATATCATTAATCTTCATTCCATTGATATCATAAATAGCTTTCTTGCTATTATTTATCGCATTTTCTTCTATGCCTGTATAAACGCGATTGATATATTCTATTCCCGCAAGGGCATCTATCTCACCCCATCCATAGTAGTTGTTTGGATAGTCAAGTGACTCATCATAATGCGTGCAGGTATGGGCAAAGACATCCTTTATCTGTTCTGGAGTCAAGGTTGGACATATTTCAAGCCATAGGGCAATAACGCCTGATACTATCGGGCATGACATGGACGTGCCTCTTGCCAATGCCCAGTAATGCTTTCTTCCTTCATATTCAAATACGCGTGAACCGTATCTCTCCTCCAGATGAAGGTCTTGTTTGTAACTGTTTGTTGAAGAAACAATATTCACTCCAGGTGCCATAACATCGGGTTTAATGCGGTTGTCGACGGTTGGTCCCACACCACTAAAGGATGCCCTTACGCCATCTGTGCCATAGTTATCGCCACTGACTCCCCCATAATGAAGCGGCACCTCCCAAACGTGTGCTGTTGCGCCTACTCCTATTACTCTTTCTGCGCAGCCAGGGAACATTACGCTATGTGACGACTCAAAATCGCGCAGGCTATTGTCGAGGTCGTTGTTGTAAAAAAATCCTCCTGCACAGAATACTTCTACGTCATTGTCGTCTCCAAGAACCGTAAATGATATATCGGTATTCTTTCCGAAACTAACATTGTCAATATCGGAAATCATAAACTCCGAAGCATACAAAGTCTTATCATAACATTCAGGATATACGCACAGACTTATTGGAAAACGCTTATTTCCAACATATAACGTATCTTGCATAACACTATCAGGAAATGCAGAAAGCTCCGTCATATCGTATTCCCATTTTACCCTTTCCACTTTACCCTTCCTGCTTTCATCATTCTGATAGAACGAAAGTTGCAGTTTCACAGGCTTTGTTGAGCGCATAATATAGGCTGCATCATTTGAACTGCTGAACAGAAAAGCTCCTTTCCTGCTCTCTCCCTTTGCCTTATGTATGTAGGTGCCCCATATACCATCATTACCCACTGAAGCGCATATTATACGTCCAGAGCCAACCATTTTGTTCAGTATCTCATGATATAGTTTACCGTCATGCAGATCTACATACTCACCCTCAGAGAAATTTATTACACAAGGCTTGCCAACGCTTTCCGCATAGTCGAAGATATACTTAAAGCCAAGCAGATCAGTTGCCATAGTGTATTTGTATTTTTCGTCTTCTGGTACAATATCCTTATTGTTAATGACATAATTTGACACCACACATATTTCTGCATCAGGAGCCATGCCAACGTACTGGCAGAAAGCACCATTGCCCTCTCCTCCTGAACCTGTTGCTGTTCCCAAAGTGTGAGTTCCATGATATTGAGTTAGTCCGTCAGCCGAATGTCTCTTATTGAGAATGGCCTCTGCACCTATGTATTGCCGTCCTACATATATTGTATCTGCGCCTTGCGAGTTTTTACCCACTACAGGCTCACCTTCTCCTGAATAGTCAAGCATATCCCACACCTGCTTTATGCGATATTCTTGTGTATCAGTTGAATACCAGTTTGGATGCGTTAAGTCAAAACCAACATCCATTATACCAACAATTACTCCCTTGCCTGTTGCTGATAATGGGGCAGGACTATGCCATACGTCTTTCGCACGTACTATTGCGGCTGAGTTATCATTTGTAATCAAGCAGCTTTTCCCTGCCTCTATCCTGTGAATTGAAGGGTGTGAGCAAAGTGAAGATATTTTGTCAAGAGGAATACTCGCAATATATATATCATCCCAGTTTGCGTATATCTTGCAGCCATTCTTCTTTAGCAATTGAACATCAGATGTCTTTACCAAAGCCATCAATTCGGGTACATGAGCCTTCTTTGCCTTTAATCTTGTGTCTTTCGCCTTTTGACTGGATTGATACTCTGCTACTGCTTTTCTAACATACGATGACATCTTGCCTTGATTTTGCGACCAAGACACATTTTGAATTACGAAGAACAAAATACCAAATACCAGGATATATTTTATATTCAATATGGTTTTCATTCTTTTCTTTTTTATTTATCTGGCTACAAATATAATTATATTTTCCATATTTTCCAAATATGCATACAAGAAAAGCACATTAAATTTCGTAATTCGGGATTTTCTTATTACCTTTGCGCTCTAAAACAAAAAAATTATATCGGGTGATAAAGGTAAAGAACAATAAATACAATAGCATATTAAAGGCGACAAGTCTCTTGGGTGGTGTTCAGATGATTAACATTCTGCTCAACCTACTTCGCACGAAAGCCATTGCCATATTACTTGGTCCTTCGGGTGTAGGATTGAATGGCATCTACAACGAGACTCGCGAGCTTATTCATACCACTACGAACCTCGGTCTTGACATAAGCGGAGTACGTGGCATCTCCCAGGCTTTTGAGCAAAACGATACTGCGGAGATTGACCGTCAGGTCACCTTGCTTCGCACCTTGGTATTGCTCTTTGCATTGTTCGGCACGCTCCTGTGCTCTCTTATCGCCCAGTCTCTTTCTTGGTTTACCTTCAATGACTACTCGCACACGTGGGATTTCGTATTCCTCTCACCTGCTGTGGCTTTCAGCACTATCACTTGTGGTGAAA
>Ga0256407_10001552_pt1 | contig 47574 bp, 35 predicted proteins | sample RumenRJG_04DNA_FD_193489 | JGI IMG/M metagenome (GOLD analysis project Ga0256407, IMG submission 193489) | Bovine rumen microbial communities from Lethbridge, Alberta, Canada - RJG_04 | ecosystem: Host-associated > Mammals > Digestive system > Stomach > Rumen | place: Canada: Alberta...
GAACTTCCCTTAGTGCTAAAAGTAGAGCCATGGGATTATCGAGACCTGACAGCCTACTACAAGTGGCGTTATGGTGATGCTTATAAGCCCATAAAACCTATCAATCGCCGCTCTGAGTGCGACATTGGTGACAACTGTAAATGTCCTCGTTGCAATGCTCCCAAACCCTTTCTTTACAAGAATAACGGTGCCAAGGGACAGCTTATGTGCAAGGTATGCCAGACTAAATTCTCCCCCGAAGAGAATCGTCCTTCTTCCTTGAATCTTCGTTGTCCTCACTGCATGCATTCGCTTGTGCCTAAGAAAGACCGTAAACACTTCATAGTCCACAAATGTGTTAACCCCAAGTGTCCCTATTATCTGCGTAACCTGAAAAAGGTCGACAAACAGGATCTCGCTGAAGACTATGGCAAGAACAAGTATAAGCTTCACTACATCTACCGCGAGTTCACGATAGATTTCTTTAGGATGGATATCACCACTCTGCCGAAGAATGCCTCATCACTCAAGTTCACGAAAAACAATGCTTATATCATGTCCCTGTGTCTTACCTTGCATGTAAACCTGGGGCTGTCGCTCCGGAAAACATCGCAGGCTTTAAAGGATCTGTATGACATCTCTGTGTCCCACCAGATGATAGCGAATTACTGTAAAACTGCCGCCATCTGTATAAAACCTTTCGTTGACACATACCCTTATGAGAAGGGTAACACCTTCGCAGCCGATGAGACATATATCAAAGTACGTGGCATCAAAGGCTTCGTATGGCTTGTCATGGATACTGTGTCCCGGGCAATAATCGGATATCAGGTGTCAGACAACCGTGGTGTCGGGCCTTGTATCATGGCTATGCGCATGGCCTTTCAGCACCTTAAGGAACTTCCTGAAAACTTCCGTTTTATCGCTGATGCCTATAGCGCTTACCCTCTTGCCGCCCAGCAGTTCTTTCGCCAGTTCGGCGAAAAATTCAAGTTTGAGATCACCCAGGTTCTCGGCCTCACAAATGACGATGCTGTGTCCAAAGAGTTCCGCCCATACAAGCAGATGATCGAACGCCTTAATCGTACTTATAAAGCTTCATATCGTCCAACCAATGGCTTCGAGAACTATGATGGTGCCAACTACGACTTATCCCTCTGGGTCGCCTACTACAACTTTCTGCGTCCACATCAGGCACTTCACAAACGACCACCTGTTGAGGACAGCATGATCATAAACGGCGGAAACATGCCAGGTAAGTGGCAACTGCTGATCCTCCTTGGTCAAGAAACCATCCTTAAGATGCAACAGGAAAAAGCAGCCTAAATACAGGGAGCGGAACCGTTGTCAAGGGAACCGTGGAATAACGCAGCAGCCGGTCTTACCGGCTACGAGGATATGCCGCGAAAGTCCCTTGACATAAGGTTCACGGATTATCCTACTGCGTGGGAAAGGAATACGTTCCTTTCCCTGCTTCCGGCGAGGACGGGTGTGGGCAGAGCCCACAAAAAATAGATTTATCTACAGTTTTCATGGTTCATTTGAGCCTTTTTCTTGGACTCTGTTTTTTCATAGCTTACTTGACACTACCAAGAACAATCAATTTGAAGCATCAAAAAAATATTAAATAAACTCCGTCTAAATTAACTGATTATTTTGCTGTAACCTATATTATAGTCAATTTGTTAAGCATAGTCAATAAGTTAACTATGTTAGCATACTCTCATGGAATGAGGGAAAATGCTATGATTTCTTATGAACCACTTTGGGATACGCTTAACCGACGGAACATGTCTACATACGATTTGATATATAAGCAGGGAATGTCAGCAAACACTGTTTATCGAATAAGACACAATCAGGCTATTACCACCAAAACACTTAACGAGTTATGTTTTATCCTAAAGTGTACGGTTTCAGACATCATAGAGTATGTAGAGGACTAAGCAGCTTCTATTATTTTTCAAACAATCTATAAATATTCTATTGACATAAATGGAATAATTTGTTATTATCTCTCACGTATCATTTTATTCTTATGCATTCGATGCATATCTATATTCGCAACTGTCCATTTCGGACAATTAACGCAATGATATAAACAGTAGAATATGTGCATAAAAAGGGGAAACATGGACATTTCAGGGATTTCATGTTATAGTGTTAGTGCGAATCCTAGATATTTCTCTGTTTATGCACGGATTAAATAAACCGATAGATGGGGAAAGGGATTGAATGTACAAACCAACCGATTTTATTATTGCTCGGGATAAGATTGAACAATACTTGTTAAAACCAGGCTCAGAACATTTTAAAGAATTTATCGATGCCGGCTATACGGTAAATGATGTTGAACTCCTGCAACAGCATATTCAGCAACAATTTAACATTAATCTTGCAACAGACTTCAGGGTCTTGCATAATAAGGCTATTCATTTTTCAATCTTTATGGATTTAGGTGTTATTGGCCAGGAAAAAAGATTCCGAACTGTTTGGCGCAAAGACACTCCTGAGTCAATTCCAAGATTTATTACTGCTCATAGAGAGTGAGGTGAAGTGACCATATGATAAATACGTATGATGAAGTAAAAATTATTTCAAATGGTGCTACCGGTACAGTAATCGATATTGATTCTAAAGGAATGCTTACTGTTGAAGGTCACAAAGGGGAGACTAAGAATAATTCTGTATACGGAAACGATTTCCCCCTTTATTATGTTGCCACAACAGAGGTGGAAAAGATTGAGTCCGGTAACGGTGGATGCCATGTTTCCAAAAAACTGGCTATGCTCTGAAAATAATCGTTAAGCAAGCCGGGTCGAAAGACCCGGCTTAATCTTTGTGACAATATAATGTTTTCTGTCTACATTTCCCTCAACCGCGTAACGCAGTGCCGTCAGAAGGGCAATTATGAAAGCCGCGCATTGCGGAGGACGATAGATTTTCCCAATATCCCGTTATTCCTACAGCGGCTCGGCGCCCGGATGGCGCCGAGAGGTCGGCCTTGAGCCATGGATGGCGAATGACGACCGGTTGCGTATCTTATCCAAGGCTATACGGGATATTGTGGAAAATCATCGTCCGGAACACTAAGCGGCTTCGTAATTGCCCTTCTGCCGGCACGGTGGCAGGAAGTCTTCCCCAAAACCTGACAAGGGGACAGTCCCCCTGTCATAAAAAACCTGACAAAAGGACTGTCCCCCTGTCATAAAAAAAGAGCCGGGGCGGATGCCCCGGCTAATTAAATGCGAAATATGCTTTACTGGTACTGCTGTGGCTGCTGCGGCGGCATCTGCTGCTGCATCTTCTGAGCCTGAGCGATATCTCCGAAATACTTTCCGAACATAATTGCAAGGATAATATAAGCTGCTGCAAGTGAAGCATTAGCGATAAATCCTAAGAAATCAACTCCTGTTGAGATACCCAGAATGCTCATAACAGGTGCCGGAACAGTTCTTGAAAGTGAATTCATGGCTGCGCTCATAGCACCTCTTAAAGCAGCTCCGCTTAAAAGTGAGCCGAGAGCTCCAAGTGCTTTAAGGATACCGAAGATCATAAGCCAAATCTTTGCAGAACCTGCCTTCTCAAGATGAAGGCTTCCGACCTCAAGACTCTTATAGCATGACTGAACAAGCTTCTGAATCGGTCTGATACCCAAGAAAGTAATCAAAAATGAAATAGCTGCACAGATAATTAATACGATCAGGATTACAAGGCCTACAGAACCTACTCCCGCTGCCACTCCGGCTCCGGATACATTCTTACCATATACTGAACCATTTATAGATGAGCCCAGGGCACTTCCTAAGGCACTGGTCCCTATCAAAGTAAAAATACCGATAAGAACAAGTAAACCGCATCCTACATAATTAATGATCACTTTTGCAAATGTAGTTCCGCTTACCCACTTAACCTGGTTGGACGTTACTGCATTATTCCTTGCGGAAACATAGATCATCCAGAAGAAAATGGTGAATAAGATCTCAATTACAGGCAGCTTCAGTATGTTAAGTACTGAATAAACACTGAAAAGAATAGCTACTACAAGGAATAATGTATCCTTAAAGAAACCTATGATCCTCTCGTTGCCGTTACCATAGAATAAGGGCTGGGGCTTGGGTGCCTGATAAGGTACATAACCCTGCTGGTTACCCTGCTGCTGGAATTGTGACTGCTGCGGCTGCTGAACCTCCTGTGATTGCGGCTGTTCCTGCTTCGCTCCGCAATTCGGGCAAAATGCAAAATCTGCATCTGACTCGTAATTACAATTAGAACATTTCATAAAAAATCTCTCCTATAAACTATTGAAAATACGGTTGCTAAAAGGCAGCAACTCGGTTTTTTATTCTACTACTTATCATGCCGTAAGTAAAGACTATATTTACTGAATATCCCCATAATACTGTTTGATCAGCTTGGAAAGCAGGATCATAGCCGCACACATGCATCCGTACTGGGTCAGTGTGGGCAGGTAAAATGATGTGCTGAAGGCGTCTATTCCGAAGAATACGGCAAAGGCTATAAGCCATCCTCTGGCTGTTCTGCTTGCCTTAATATCAAGAACACCGGTCTGGGCACTTGTGTAAGTTGACTTAACAAATTTATGGATAGAACCAATTCCCAAAAGTGCAAGTACAAAGGCAACTATTGCGCACACGATAAGAGTAATCATGATAACTGAAGAAATACCCATGATAATGGGACGTGCAACAGCAATATACCTGTCAATCTCTGCTTTTCTTCTGAAGATCAGATTAGCAAATCCTTCGGAACCGAAGTAGGACATAAGGCTGTTAAAAAGTATACCTATTAAAATAACTATAGCGCATCCTACAAATCTGATGATCATAAGCGCCAGGGTGCTTCCGCTGATCCTCTTAATATGCTTGGGCTCGATGGTATTACTCTTCGCTTTTACATAAGCCATGATAAAGAAAATGGTAAGCAGTGTTTCCACAACCGGAACTGAAAATGTAAATAATCCGGTTATTGCACATATAGTGCTTGTGAAATACAGAATACATACAGCAAGGAATTTGTCATCCCTGCATAAAGCATTAATCCTCTCCATAGGGTTCGGTCCGCACTGAATATTCTGCTGAGGTGCCGCCTGTGCCTCTTGTGTAACAAATACATTGTTCTCTTCCATTTTTAAAATCCTCCTGTGGTTAGCTTTATATTAAAATTTAGTTCTTAAAACTATGTATAGGTGCGGGGATTCTTCCGCCCCTGTTTACAAAGGCCTCGCAGGAATACCTGTTGACCGGCATAATGGGTGCATAGCCGAGAAGTCCGCCGAACTGGGCCTCATCTCCCACGCCCTTACCGATAACGGGAATAATCCTGACAGCCGTGGTCTTCTGATTAACCATTCCTATAGCCATCTCATCCGCAATAATTCCTGCAAGGGAAGTATTGGGCGTATCTCCCGGAACCGCTATCATATCAAGTCCCACGGAGCATACACACGTCATGGCTTCAAGTTTCTCTATGGTAAGTGCATCAGCCCTTACCGCATCTATCATTCCCTGATCCTCGGATACCGGGATAAATGCGCCGCTAAGTCCTCCTACATACGAAGAGGCCATAACGCCGCCCTTTTTAACCTGGTCATTGAGAAGGGCAAGAGCCGCCGTGGTTCCCGGTGCTCCCGGATACTCAAGGCCGATCTCCTGCAGAATCTCTGCTACAGAGTCTCCCACCGCCGGTGTGGGCGCCAGGGACAGATCGATAATACCAAAAGGAATATTTAGGGCTTTAGAAGCCTCCTTTGCCACCAGCTGACCTACTCTGGTTATCTTAAAGGCAGTACGCTTAACCGTCTCGCAGAGTTCTTCAAAGTCTCCGCCTCGAACAGACTCCAGGGCTTTCTTAACAACTCCCGGACCGGATACACCTACATTTATAACGGCGTCAGCTTCAGTCACCCCGTGAAATGCTCCCGCCATAAAGGGATTGTCATCCGGGGCATTGCAAAGTACCACAAGCTTGGTACAGCCAATGGAGTCAGCATCCTTAGTAGCCTCCGCAGTCTTCTTTATCACGTCTCCCATGAGACGCACTGCATCCATATTAATACCGGTCTTGGTAGAACCTACATTTACGGAGCTCATGATCCTCTCGGTCTGGGAAAGGGCCGCAGGTATTGACTCCATAAGGAATCTGTCCTTCTCGGTCATACCCTTGGATACAAGAGCTGAATAACCACCGATGAAATTAACTCCCACGTCAGCTGCTGCCCGATCCAGGGTCTTTGCGATAGTCACGAAATCCTCGGGGCTCTTGCAGGCGCTGCTGCCGATCAAAGCAATGGGAGTAACGGAAATTCTCTTATTTACAATGGGGATTCCATAGCTGCGCTCGATCTGTTTTCCTGTGGAAACCAGATCCTTTGCTACCCGGGTAATCTTGTTATATATATTGTCATTGAGCTTCTTTAAATCGGAATCTATGCAGTCGATCAGGCTGATGCCTAAGGTGATGGTGCGGACATCCAGATTCTCCTGCTCAATCATCTTATTGGTCTCGTTGACCTCGAACATATTAATCATTGGTGGTCTCCTTAGATACGATGCATCATTTCAAAAATGTCTTCATGCTGGCAGGTGATCTTAACCCCGATCTCCTCTCCTATCTGCTCCAATTCCTTAGCGCAGTCGTTGAAAGGCTTCTCGCTCTGGTTCATGTCCACGATCATCATCATGTTAAAATACCCGGACACGATAGTCTGGGAGATATCTAAGATGTTGATCTTATTATTTGCAAGGTAGGTACATACCTTGGCGATGATACCCACCGTATCCTTTCCTACGACTGTGATTATTGTCTTTGTCATGTTTATTCTCCTTTAAAAGTTTATAACCTCCGACAGCTCATCCCGTCTTGCCACCTTAATAGGAAAGTCTGCCGCATTATAGGGATTATCCCCTAAGTTAACCTCGCAGCGCACCGTCTCATAAGCCAGCTCGGCGTAGTTATTCTCCTTGCTTAAATGCCCCAGCATAACCATCTTAAAGTTATCATGCAGAACAGACCCCAGAAGTCTTCCGGAATTCTCATTGGAGAGATGTCCCTTGTCCCCTAAGATCCTCTGCTTCAGATAATAAGGATAGGGTCCCACCTGGAGCATGCGAATGTCATGATTAGCTTCTAAGAATAATACATCCAGCCCCTTTATATTGTCAATGATGTAATCATTATAGACCCCCAGGTCCGTTACTACGGCGCATTTTCTCTTCCCGTTCTCCATGCGGTAAGCCACCGGATCGGCAGCATCATGGGATATGGAAATAGGAGTTACGGTAATATTCCCTATGGAAAATGACTCATCGGGGCGGACCACCCTGAAAAGAGTGGGTTCTATCACCCCGGCACATCCGCCGGAAATGATGGCAACTATGGTCTTCTCCGTAGCATAAATGGGAATACCGAACCTGCGCGCCACAACTCCCAGGCCGCTTATATGGTCAATATGCTCATGGGTCACTAAAATCCCCTGCATCTCGCAGGTTTTAAGTCCCAGTTGGTTAAGCCCTGCTTCAATTCTTTTGCCGCTTATTCCCGCATCAATCATAATGTGGGTATCATCCGATCCCGCATATATGCAGTTGCCGCTGCTGCCGCTGGCTATGCTGCAAAGCCTCATTAATCTTCACTCCATTTTACAACGATGTCATCGCCGTCTTTTAATACATCGGTATATCCGCAGTCGGAACCGTTAATGGTGGTTATAACCCCCCGGCCCCTGCTTTCATTCATATTAAACTTGATGTAATCAAATATATCCACAAAGGTAAATGTATCCTTGCCCTGCATCAGGTAGCTCTCCCCGTTGATGGTGACGGATATCCCCAGATTCCTGTTAAAGCCCGGGGTCTCATTTTCCTTATCGTTCTCTTCCGGCGCATCTTCAGCAGCTGAAGCGCCTTCATCACCATTCTCCTGTGACGTCTCCTCAGCCAAATCTTCTATGCCATCTGCGTTTTCAGTATTCTCAGCCCCATCAGAATCCGCCGGTTCCCCGGCATCTGAAGGGCCTTCACCCTCTGATGCACCTTCCTCACCATCTTCGCCTTCCTTCTTTTCTTCCTCTTCTTCGCCGAAATCAGGCTCGATGATCATGAAGTCAACGGTAAAGTTCTCAAATACCTGCTCGTCCGGATCCACACTTACATTGTTAACGTAGATAACGGAATCATAAGCGATCTCAACATCCATAAACTGCACCAGCTGCTCTACGGTGTAGTAATTACGCATCTCGATGCAGTCCCCTTCTTTGATCTCATATGTGGGGGGCTGGAGTCTGCCGTCTACTTCCGCATATCTGGGACAATAAACCGTCTGTCCGTTTACGATAAAGGTAATGGTTGACTCATATTCCGGAAGATCGGCTATGGTAGCATGAGCATCCTTTCCCTCCGTAGAAGGAGTAATCTCAATAACATTGTTATTATTAATTGATGAATTCAGGCTGACTTCCTTGCCGTTAAGCTTAATAACGGGAGCCTCTCCCATCTCACCACGGATAATCCTCTGCTTCTCTCCCACAAAGAAGGTAAGCTCCTTGCCCCTCTTGGGGAAGAGACCTTCATTGGGGAATCCCGCCTCAACTGCGGCATCCACGATGGTCAGTCTGGAATTATTGTAAAGCTTGATCCTCTCTCCGTTGAAATGAACGAAGATAAAGCTGTTCTTCTGATCGTAGTAATTCAGGCAGATACCCACCGGTGTTACGATAAGGGGATCCTTATGAATCCCTTCCTCATGGAATACAACATTTCCGAGAACTTCCTCACCACGAAGGGCAACACGTTCCGGAGCCAGTTCCAGCTCCTTGGCAATCTTCTCGGCAAAGCCGTGGATCTTGCCGCCACCCCCTACGATAAACACGGCACTTACGGGAGATGCGCCGTTAAGCTCCATAATCCTCTCGGATACATCCTCCGCTATCTTGGATACGGTATCGTTGGTAAGTTCCCATACCTCCTCGGGATTAACGGTGTGGGAAATGCACATAATGTCTTTATATTCAATGGGTCCCATCTCACCGGAACCGATCTTGATATGCTCTGCGGTATTAAAATCAACGAGATAATGCTGTACCAAAAGCTCCGTAATCTCATCACCGGCATAGGGAATCATACCGTATGCCACGATACTGCCGTCCTTGGTAACACAGATATCGGAGGTTCCGGCTCCCACATCCACCAGGGCCAGATTCAGCATTCTGAAGGACTCGGGGATAGCTACATTAATAGCGGCTATAGGCTCCAAAGTCAGGTTGAGAACATGAAGTCCTGCCCGTCCCACTGCTGAGTAAAGTCCGTCAACTACGTCCTCCGGCAGGAAGGTTACGATAATGTCCTCGCTGATCTTATCGGCCTTATGGCCTTCCAGATTGGAAATGATATCATCGTTAAGGTAATACTTTATAACCGTATATCCTACACAGTAGAATTTGAATTTGGTGTCATTGTTCTCCGTCAGCTGGTTCTGGGCCTTCTCGATCCCCAGCAGATCCAGGGAGTGGATATGCTCGGATGTAACCACCGTCTCATCGGGAAACTCGTATTCCACTGTGGTGGTAACGGTTTTAAGAACACGACCTGCGGCTGCTATACATACTTCTTTAAGATCTATGTTAAGCTTCTCCTCCAGGTCCTTTTTTACCTGGGATACAGTCTTGCCTACCTTGTTAATGTCATGGATCTGTCCGTCAAGCATGGCTCTTGTCTCATGCTCCCGCACGCTCATGGCATCCACGTGGAAAGTCTTCTCCCCCTCTTTGTATCCCACGATTCCAACTACATTTCTGGTTCCGATGTCCAGTCCGAACACGTACTGTCTGCTGTCATTGTCAAGTTCCATAGTCTCTTCCTTTCCGACCTCTCCAACGGTTTCTTCTTCCTTCGGAGAATCCCCAATATCCAAAATAGCTCTTACCTGGTCCTTAGTACTGCTTAAACTTAAGCCGTTATCTATTATCCTGTCACATTTTTCCCTGAACTGATCTTCACTCATCTGGGAAGCAAATATGCCGTCTATTTTTTCATCTGAATAGCCCCTGGTCTCCTTAAGCCGCGCCCTTCTCACACTCTCCGGGGCATATATATACCATATCTCATCCAGGTAATCCTTTGTCTCACCCTCCAGCAAAAGAGCCGCCTCGTAAACGAAGTAGTCGTAATCACCGAACTTTCGCTGGGTTCTGATGGTGTCTGTCACGTAACTTTTTACCAGGGGATGAACGATGGAATTAACCCGCCTTCTGTTGGCTCCGCTGGAAAAGATAAGGTCCGATAAAACCGGTTTGTTAATATAACCTTCTTCATCAAGAACCTGGGCATCGGGAAAGGCCTCCGCAATAAGCTTGTTAGCCGGCATCCCCGGTTCCATCAGCTCATGGGCTACCTCATCAGCCTGAAGTATAAATGCTTTGTAATTGTTCTTTATGAAGTCCAGCACCTGAGACTTGCCGGCGCCGACTCCGCCCGTAATTCCTATTACTCTCATAATTCCTTATCCCTATTTTGCTTCGTACCAGTCAGTTCCTTCGCTGACTGAGATCTCCAGGGGAACTGCCAGAGTCGCTGCTCCCATCATCTTCTCCTTAAGGATGGCGATAACTTCATCCTTCTCATCTATAGCCGCCTCTATAAGGAGTTCGTCGTGAACCTGCAATATAAGACGGGACTTCATCTTCCGGGCCTTTAATTCCCGGTCAACATCTATCATGGCTACCTTTATTATATCTGCTGCCGTTCCCTGGATGGGGGCATTCATAGCCACACGCTCTCCGAAGGACCTCTGCATGAAATTACCGGACTTAAGCTCCGGAATGGGACGTTTCCTGCCCCACAAGGTAACGGAGTAACCCTTTTCCTTAGCCGATGATACCATACCCTCCAGACAGGCCTTTATTCCGGGATAGGTCTCGTAATACCGTTCTATATATTCCTGGGCCTCCTTGCGGGTGATACTTAAGTCCTGGCTTAAGCCAAAGGAACTGATACCGTATACTATCCCGAAGTTAACCGCCTTGGCATTACGCCTCATAAGGGGAGTAACCTGATCTAAGGGCACATGGAATACCTGGGATGCGGTAATGGCGTGGATATCAGCCTCTTTGCGGTAAGCATCTATAAGGCTCTCGTCTCCCGACATATGGGCCAGGACTCTCAGCTCGATCTGGGAATAATCCGCATCTACGAAAATGAAGCCTTCCTCCGGCACAAATACCTTTCTTATCAGCCTCCCCAGTTCCATACGAACGGGGATGTTCTGCAAATTAGGCTCCGTGGAGCTTATCCTGCCGGTAGCGGTAATAGTCTGGTTAAAGTTACTGTGTATCCTGCCGTCACTGCCGATAAACTCTGCAAGTCCGTCGGCATAAGTGGATTTCAGCTTAGTAAGCTGCCTGTATTCCAGAATATCCGATACTATGGGATTAGCCGGGGCCAGCTTCTCCAGCACATCTGCCGCAGTAGAATAGCCGGTCTTAGTCTTCTTGCCCCCCTTAAGGCCCATTTTCTCAAAAAGTATAACTCCCAGCTGCTTGGGAGAATTAATGTTGAATTCTTCTCCTGCCAGCCCGTATATAACCTTCTCCAGTTCAAGAATCCGAACCTCCAGCTTACGTCCGTAGTCCGAGAGTTCATCCCTCTTTACTGCGATTCCGTATCTTTCCATGGAATCCAGGACGAAAATGAGGGGCATCTCCAGGTCGGTGAATATCTTATACTCATCCTCCTGCTCCAGTCTCTCTTTTAACCCGGGAAGGGCTGCAGCTGCTACATAAGCCGGGCAGCCTGTTATATACAAAAAATCATCCTGTCTCTCATTAAAAACCTCTGACAGGGTGCTTTTACCCATTTTCTCTTTTTTCGAAGAGAATACCTGATTTAAGTACTCTCCCCCTATATCATCATAAAGATAGGTGTCCTTTAATGGGTTAATAAGGTATCCCGCTATGGACACATCAAATAAATTCTTCTTGTACTCAATCTCCGGGCAGACCTTCAGGGCATTTTTAAGATTTGCAAAGGATACTTCCTCCGCCCCTGAAATAACGGATAAGAAGCCCTTCTTTATTTCCTCAAAGGGAAGGTCCTCTCCTGCCACAAAAATAAAAGTATCTCCACCGTCGATACATAAGCTTCCGCCTGTTATACCATCTTCATCAAAGAGGTGGATCCCTGCCACCTTACAGGATGCAGCCCTTGAAAATGAGTCCTTTATCCCTTCCTTTGCGGTTACAATGAAGAAATCCGTTCTTTCAGAAGCAGCCAAGGCACTGACATTTGCCTCGAAACGGCCCAGGAGATTCTTAAACTCCAGCCGCTTAAAGATCTTATAAGCATCCTCGGTGTAGAAATTCTCCACCTTCATGTCATCAATGCTGTATTCTATCTCTGCCTTTGTGTTAATGGTAGCCAGCTGCTTAGATAGTCGGGCCAGGTCTATATGTTCTTCCATGGCCTTGGATGCCTTGGGGGGCTTGATCTCTTCAAAATGAGCATAGGCATTCTCTATATCTCCGAATTCAGCAAGGATCTTAACTGCCGTCTTCTCGCCTACTCCCGGGAGTCCCGGGATATTATCGGAGGAATCTCCCATCAGGCCTTTAAGTTCAATGACCTGACCGGGAGTAATGCCATACTCTTCCATAACTTCTTTTGTATTGTAGTTATAAACGTTAGTTACCCCTTTGGAAGTCTTGGGGATACGGATCATTATATCTTCGGTAGCCAGCTGGAGCAGGTCACGGTCTCCCGTGAGAATGGTGGCTTTCATGCCCCTTGCCTCACAGCTTTTTGAAATGGTGCCTAAGATGTCATCTGCTTCAAAGCCGGGAGCTTCAATGGTTTTGATGCCCATGGCATGAAGTACCTCCTTAATAAGGGGGACCTGCTCGTGAAGCTCGGCAGGCATGGGCTTTCTGGTGCCCTTATACTCGGAATACATCTTATGACGGAAAGTAGGTGCCTTGACATCAAAAGCAACAGCCAAGTAATCCGGCTGTTCCTCGTCTAGTACTTTAAACATTATGTTAAGAAAACCGTACACTGCATTGGTATGGAGACCCTCGGAGTTGGTGAGGGTGGGGATACCGTAGAAGGCGCGGTTAAGCATGCTGTGCCCGTCAATTAAGAGTATCTTGTTCATTTTCTTTTTCCTTCTATGGGAGGAGGTCGGCGATGTCGTAGATCATGCGCTCTGTCTTCTCCCAGCCGAGGCAGGGGTCGGTGATGGACTGGCCGTATACGTTGCCTCCCGGTGCCTGGGCGCCGTCAACCAAATATGACTCCACCATAAGTCCCTTAACCATGCCTGCTATATCCCCTGAAAGCCTCATGCTGTGGAGGATCTCCTTGGCTATACGGGGCTGCTCGTCAAACTTCTTGTCGGAGTTGGCGTGGTTAGTATCTACAATAACTGCCTGGTTCTTCAGGCCGCTTTTCTCATAAAGCTCGTGAACGAACTTAAGATCTTCGTAGTGATAATTAGGAGCATTTCTTCCGCTCTTATGAGAGTAACCGCGAAGGATGGCGTGGCACAAGGGGTTGCCCTTACTGGTAACTTCCCATCCCGAATAAACGAAGGTGTGGGACTGCTGAGCCGCGGTAATGGCATTGATCATAACGGAAAGCATACCTCCTGTGGGATTCTTCATACCGCAGGGGATATCAAGGCCCGAAGCCGTCAGTCTGTGAGTCTGGTTCTCAACGGATCTGGCACCTACTGCCACATAAGAGAGTACATCTGATAAAAATGAATGATTCTCGGGATAAAGCATCTCATCCGCACAGGAAAAGCCCGTATCCTCCAGCGCGTGAAGGTGGAGGTGACGGATGGAAATAATACCTTTTAACATATCCGGAGCTGCTTCCGGATCAGGCTGGTGGAGCATACCCTTATAGCCCATACCTGTAGTACGGGGTTTATTGGTGTATATCCTGGGGATGATAACGATCTTGTCCGCTACCTTATCCTGGACCTCCCGCAGTCTTCCTATGTATTCAAGAACCGAATCCTCACGGTCTGCACTGCAGGGTCCTATAACGAGGATAAACTTCTTGCTCTCTCCCAGTAAAATATCCTTTATCGCCTTATCATTATCCGCTTTTTTCTTAATACCTGCCTCGCTTAAGGGGTACATTTCCTTAACGACCCTGGCATTAGGTAATTCTCTCTTAAAATCCAGATTCATCTTCCTTATCCTTTCTCCTAAATACTCTCAATCTTAATTGTAACCTTTATAACATTATAAGTAAACGTTAAACCTTGATTAAATGCTCTTGGTAGTCACAGGAAACATCCAACATACTCTTAAAGAAACGCTCATAATATTCATCTAAAGCGTGGTCCTCCAAAAGTCCTTTATTGCGAAGGATCAGCACCGCCTCTCTCTTCTCATCCTTTACAGGGAGCCCCTTCTCCTTCTTATACTCCGCGATAAGTTTCGCACACCCCATCCTCTTCTCAAAAAGGGCTGCCATCTCCTTATCAATGTCGTTGATCACTTCCCTGTACTTCTCCAATTCTTCCATTATCCAATACTCCTTTTATATCAATTCGATAGCTTCCGACAGGTTGCTGACGGGAATGACTTTAATCCCCGTTATCTTTCCTATCTTATCCTTGCATACTGCCGGGATCACGGCCCGCTTAAAGCCCAGCTTAGCGGCTTCCGCTATCCGCTGCTCCGCAAAGCTTACGGCCCTTACTTCACCGGATAATCCAACCTCTCCGAAGACCACCATATCGTCTCCGATGGCCCGTTCACGAAAGCTGGATACTATAGCCATGGCAATACCTAAGTCAATGGCCGGTTCTGTCATCTTCATGCCTCCGGCTATATTAATATAGGCATCGTCACCCGATAAATGAACTCCCAGTCTCTTCTCAAGTACTGCCATAAGGAGGTTCACCCTGTTGGTATCGGTTCCTACTGCAGCTCGTCTGGGGATGCCTAAGTTGCTCTGGCATACCAGGGCCTGGATCTCGATAAGGATAGGCCTGGTGCCTTCCATGGAGCAGGCCACCACCGTTCCCGAAGCATTAAGAGGCCGGCCGTTTAGCATATACTCCGAGGGATTAGCCACTTCAGAAAGGCCCTCCGGTCCCATCTCAAATACTCCTATCTCATTGGTGGAACCGAAACGATTCTTAACTCCCCTAAGTATTCGGTAAGAGGCATATCTGTCCCCTTCAAAATAAAGCACCGTATCCACCATATGTTCCAAAACTCGGGGGCCTGCCACCATTCCTTCTTTGGTAACGTGGCCTACTATGAAAATGGCCGTTCCCTGGCCCTTAGCCAGTTGCAAGAGCACCGATGTGGACTCCCGGACCTGGGACACACTGCCTGCTGATGAAGCAACATCGGGGCTGACCATGGTCTGAATGGAGTCGATGATAACTACTTCCGGACCTTCTCTTCTGATAACCGCCTCTATATCCGTCAGATCATTTTCACACATAAGAAGGAGCTCGTCCCCGAAACTCCCCAGCCTCTGGGCACGAAGCTTAATCTGCTGAAGGGATTCCTCACCGGATATATAGAGCACCTTCCTGCCTGCCCGGGAGATATTCTCGCACATCTGAAGAAGCAGGGTGGACTTTCCTATGCCCGGATCTCCTCCCAGCAAAGTAAGGGAACCGTGTACAATTCCGCCTCCCAAAACTCTGTCCATCTCGGCAATGCCGGTAGACAGTCTCACGCTTTCATCCATGCTTATATCCGATAAATGGTATGCTTTTCTCTCAGACCCCGAAACCTTCTTTGCACTGCGGCTGCCTAAGGAAGAGGCCGGCTCTTCCACCAGGGTATTCCAGGATTTACATGCGGGGCACTGCCCCATCCATTTGCTTGTCTCATTTCCGCATTCCGTGCAGAAAAAGACAGTCGATGCCTTCTTAGCCATATTAAAAGTCCTTCTTCCAAACAAGTATTCGCTTGATGGCCTTATCACGAAAACAACTCCCTTCCGAGTTTCTTCAGAAGGGAGTGTGCATCACGCTTTTTTTATAACAACATCCACATGGTGGGAATCATCAAATTGTGCGCTGAGGCTCAGCTTGCCTCCCAGATTGGTCTTAATGGTTCCGGCATCTTTGCCGTTAACCGTGATCTTGTACTCGGCCTCTTCCTCGAGTCCCACTGTTATCTGTGCACTATCCTTGCCTTCTACCCCGAAGCTCATGCCATCCTCGGTGATACTTAATCCCAAAACCGTGGTTCCCGGAACAGATTCATAAACAAAGGATCCGTTTTTTTCCAGCTTGGTGATCTCGTTAAAGGTCTTAACCTTATAAATGTCACCCTCATGCTTGAAATTATCCTGCTTGGACTTAGCCGCAAGCTCATAATTCCCGAAGCTTATGCTGCCGTCAGATTCCTTACGAATCAATTCACCTACTACTGCCATTATCAGCATCCTCCTAAAATATAAATGAAACAATATCTAGATAAATAAAAGTATATCATCCCTTGACGTATTTTTCTATACCATTATTATTCCTGTGAGAAAACAATCTTCTTGTTTTTAACCGTGGCGATCACCTTAGCCCCGGCTTTAATCCTGCCGGCGAGTATCTCTTCAGCCAGAGCGTCCTCTATATCCGTCTGGATGGCCCGCTTAAGGGGTCTTGCGCCGTATTTGGGGTCGAAGCTCTTATCAACCACAAACTTCTTAACAGAGTCCCTTATAACAAGTTCTATCTGCATCTGCTCACGGCACCTGTCCACAAGATTCTTAGACATAATGGTAACTATCTTCTTCATGTCATCCTTGGTCAGGGAATGGAATACCATTATCTCATCTATACGGTTAATGAACTCAGGCTTAAAGATTCGTTTAACCTCGTCCATAACCCCGTTTTTCATCCGCTCATAGTTGGCCTTGTCATCATCAACGGATGTGAATCCCAGCTTCTTAGGCTCAATGATGGACTGGGCTCCCGCGTTACTTGTCATGATAATGATGGTATTTTTAAAATCTATCTTTCTGCCCTGGGCGTCGGTTATATGACCGTCGTCAAGGACCTGTAAGAGCATGTTAAATACATCCGGATGAGCCTTTTCTATCTCATCAAAAAGCACCACGGAATAAGGATGGCGGCGGACCTTCTCGGAAAGCTGTCCTCCCTCATCATATCCCACATATCCCGGAGGAGAGCCTACCATCTTGGAAATGCTGTGCTTCTCCATATATTCCGACATATCTACCCTGATAATGGCCTCTTCCGTACCGAAGATGGCTTCTGCCAGGGCCTTTGAAAGCTCTGTTTTACCTACGCCGGTGGGTCCTAAAAGCAGGAATGAACCTATGGGTCTTCCCGGGTCTTTAAGACCTACACGGCCTCTTTTTACTGCCTTGGAAATGGCTGCAACTGCTTCATTCTGCCCTACCACACGTTTGTGAAGTATAGACTCCAGCCTGAGGAGTTTCTTGCTCTCAGCTTCCTCCAGCTTGCTTACAGGCACCTTGCTCCACATGGAAATGACCTGTGCTATATCATTGGGAGTAACCTCGATTGCCTTGCGTCTGCCTCTGCCATTATTGTTCTTCTTGGCCAGTTTCTCTTCCTGGGCACGTTTGGCCTCTTTGTATTCCTTGGCTTTGGCCATATCACGGGCCTTGATGGCATCTTCCATAAGCTTGTTTAATTCTTTGATGCGTTCCCTTATCTCGGCATGGTCATCCCGGTTCTTGTAATTACCCAGACGGACTCTTGATGCAGCCTCATCGATAACATCAATGGCCTTATCCGGGAAGAACCTGTCATTAATATATCTCTCAGCATATTTAACCGCTGCCTCCAGGGCTTCGTCAGTAATGACAACGCCGTGGAATTCTTCATATCCGGGGCGGAGCTCTTTTAATATGGAAATGGTCTGTTCCATAGTGGGCTCCTCCACCATGACAGGCTGGAAACGACGTTCTAAGGCAGCATCCTTTTCCACGTATTTCCTGTATTCCGTAATAGTGGTGGCTCCGATTATCTGAATCTCTCCTCTTGCTAGAGAGGGTTTTAAGATATTTGACGCATCAATGGCACCCTCAGCTCCGCCGGCTCCTATTATGGTGTGGAGCTCGTCGATAAACATAAGGATGTTGCCTGCTTTATATACCTCCGAAAGAACCTTTTTGATCCTCTCCTCAAACTCTCCACGATACTTACTGCCTGCCACCATTCCTGACATATCAAGGGATACAACCCTCTTATTCATAAGGGCATCAGGAACAATGCCGTCTACTATCCTCTGGGCTATTCCTTCTACTATGGCTGTCTTACCCACACCCGGTTCTCCGATAAGGCAGGGATTGTTCTTGTTTCTCCGGCTTAGTATCTGGACTATACGCTCTATCTCTTTTTCTCTTTCCACACAAGGTTCTAGCTTCCCGTCTCTTGCCAGAACCGTCAGATCTCTGGAGTACTGGTCCAGGACCGGGGTCTCGCTTCCGCCGGTCTTCTTCTGTGGGAAACGGCCGCCCTTAAACTCATCACTGTATTTGGATACATCCTCTCCCATAGCGGTAAGGATGTCTACGTACATCTTCCCGGGATTAACCCCAAGTGTGCCCAGGAGTCTGGTTCCCACGCACTCGGTATCACGAAGTACGGCTATAAGGATGTGCTCGGTTCCTATATTATCGCTTTTGAATTTGTCCGCTTCACGCCAGGCCGCTTCCAGGGCTTTTATAGCTCTTGGAGTATATCCTCCCTGCTCTAAGAGAGCCTCATTGGCCTTAGGGGCGATAAACTCAGTAATGAGCTCGATCATCTTTTCACGCTGGATCCCTGCTGCCATCATAACCCGGGCTGCAGTACCGATACCTTCGGATATAAGCCCTACCAGCAAATGCTCGGTACCTATATAGTTATGTCCCAGTTCTCTGGCACAGCTTTCAGCCAGAACCAGTGCCTTCTTGGCTCTTGCCGTATATTTCTTCTGCATGCCTTATTCCTCCACTGCAAAGACACTTCGTGTCTTCGCATTAATCATCGAAATCTATCATTTCAAATTTCATATCTTTCTTCTTCCTGCCTTCAGCGGGCTTCATCTCCGGATTGGGTTCGGGCTTAGGCTCGGGCCTACGTTCGGGCTTGGGCTCAGGTCTGCGTTCAGGCTCGGGTCTCCTCTCCGGCTTGGGCTCCGGTCTTCGCTCCGGCTTGGGTTCGGGTCTCGGTTCAGGTCTGCGCTCAGCCTTGGGTTCAGCCTTGGGCTGCTCCTTCTTGGGTTTTACCTTAGCCCTCTCCTGCTCTTCCCTGGCCATTATGGTCTTTACGGTCTTGTGATCTTCAGGTTTCTTAGGGCTCCTGCGCTCTTCCTCGTAATCATCATAATCGTCATAGTCATCACGGTCCCTTCTTCCCTTCATGGCAAGGGCGATAATAAGGACGATTATAATTAAAAGCATGGCTCCCCCGGCAACAAACATAAGGAAGCGATGGAATTTAAGTTCCTCAGCTTCTGCCCGCAGGTCCTTTAACTCCTGAGGGTCTCCCAGAAGAGACATGTTAAATCTCTGAACATTGTCAAACTTGGTATCATACCTGTACCAGCCTCTGGCACCTGTATCATCTACCATATATACATAGAGCATATCAGGCTCCAGGCCGTCATTTCTGGAACATGCATAAAATGACTGGCCGCCAAACTCTACATTTTTAACGGTTACGGCATCCGGAACCTCCGGTGCCGAATCGGGATTAAGCATTACCGTATAGTGCTCATCCGACAGGTTTCGCTTAATAAAGGGGTAAAATGAGGTGTTATATTCATCAAATACGAAATATCCCTTGTCATTCTCGCCTGATCCTACCAGATATACAAGGGAGAGGTTCATGGCCTCATTTTTAAGGATCCTGATATCCTTGCCGTTGTACTGGGTAGTAGATTCCGTAAAGCCCTTGGCCACTTCACCCTCCGGCAGTTCTGCGGCAACCTTGTACTGCTTTCCCGCTGCCGTGACATTTACTTCCGTAACCGTAACGTTATCTCCCGAATTAGGAGCTTTAACACCGCAATATACTTTAAGCTTGTAAGTAAGGGTAGCTCCGCTCTCGGCAGTGGTGATTACGGTAACCGTATTCTCGCCGTGCTCGATGCTTTTTGCTCCGTTAACGGACTTAACCTTGGCCGTAGACTCCTGGGTCTTGGCTGATACGGTAATGGCCTTAACCCCTTCTGCTACCTCAACGGTGTATTCATAAACATTAGACTTAAATGCGGGGCTTAAAGTTCCCGGTGCTACAGTCAGGGAAGAAAGAGCCGCATTGGTGTTCTTCTTGGTTGTGGTCTGGGCCTGACTGCTGGGCTGAGGCTGGGCCTGACTAGCCGGGGGATTGGGTGATTCCGCCGCTACTTTAACTGTGGCTTTGCCTCCGGCACAGTTATGATCATCATCTTCATCTGAAACGGTACAATCCGCCAGATTCACCTCTGCGTCACCTGTATTTATTGCCTCAAATGTAACGGTAATGGTACCCTTCTTTGAGGATCCGTCATACTCCTGGACATATTTCACAGAACCGTCTCCGCCGTTAACGGTAGCTCCGTTACCCTTCACATATTTCAAAACCGTAGGATCATAGTCCAGGGTTCCCTCAACGCCCCAAAGGCCTTTTTCCGCATTGATGCTAACCGTAACGGATACGGTGTCTCCCACTCCTACATTGCCGCCGCCGGATATGGTAGCCACCGCCGGATCAGCATGTACGGGAGTGGCATAGAGCATAAATGTCATAACCATTCCCATGAGTGTTATGCAGTGAAGTAGTCTGTTTTTAATGAATTCTTTCATCATGTAAACCTTTCTGTATCTAACTACAATCTTTAGTCAAAGTCTTCAAGTCCGACCATATATCGTTTAAGCACAACAAGATCTCTTATGTTAACAACTCCGTCCTCGTTAACATCAGCTGCCTTGAACTCATCCCCCTCAAGTATCTCCATGCCAACGATATGACGCTTAATAAGTATGATGTCACGTACATTAATGGTTCCGTCGTTATTGACATCACCCTTGTTATAGGTCCTGCCCGCCGGGGTGGTGCTTACCGCAAGGCCTGCGGAATCGCTCTTTCTTACAGTCAGCTTATAGACCCTTGCGCTTCCGTAATTAGGCGTAACCTTAATGCTTAAGGCAGTGGTGGTTCCCGTTAGCTTAACGCTTCCTGCTCCCTCTACCTTGGACGTACTTGCAGAAGGATTGGCAGTGATGTTAACACTGGTGGTATTCTCGGGAACAATGATTCCGTATTCGGCAGTCATCTTATCAAATCCCGGTGTCAGGCTGTATTCCTGATTACCCACCTTAACAGATAAGGAACTTAAAGTGTTATCGGGATTACCGTTGGCTGTAGGTACCGGCACTGCCGCAGCCGGCATATTGGAGTAAATGGGTATCCTAAATACCACGGTATTATTGCTTCCAAGAAGGGAAGTCATCTTGGCTAATTTGGCCGCCTCCTGCTGTGGAGCAAGAACATTTCCCATATACTGATGCCAGTAAAGCTTGGCTGAATTAACAACGGAGAACTTCTGGAAATACAGGGTATCTTGTCCTACACTGAAATATCCTTTTCCTATCCACTCAGCTCCGCCCATTATAGACTTCTCCGGGGTATCCCATCCCATCTTCTTTGCATAGGCAATGGCCTGGTCCACCGGGTTAGCGCCTGTGGCATTAATATTGAAGTAATTCTTATATTGTCCCGTAACGCTTCGGCTGGTTCCGCCGGCAGTTTCCTGATCTGCCCTGGCAGCCAGGTGGTAGGCACTTACCTTTGATGCCTTACCGGCATTGAAAAACCATGTGAAGAAGTTGGCTGAATTCATCCCCCTGGTGGGTGAAAGAATAGCCCTTATACCGTCTATAGTCTCGGAATCGCTCCAGCTTAAGGACTGGAACATTAAAACATTCTGATTATCCGTAAGGAAGTTTCTCGGATCCAGACAGTACGCTATAAGTTCCTTTGAAGCTGCTGCCCAGCCTGCTTCGTACTGGTACCAGCTTCCTTTTTCATAATCAAATGCTCCGGCCGCCATGGACTTCCATGAAGCAATATTATTTGCCGGAACCATATTTCTTGATACTACGGCTGTCTCCCCCGCCAGGACAGAATTCCAGTCCAGCTTGGTGTTAACCGCATTAAAGACCCAGTTGGGGTGCTTCTCATGGAGGGCCCGCAGATATGGCTTATAGCTCTCCGGAAAGCCCTGGGCCGTAAGATGAGCTTCAAAATTCTTATCATTACTGGGAGTAGAAGGCAGAGCCGGTGCCGGTGTGGAGGGCGCAGCAGGTGTCGACGAAGAAGGCGTGGAAGCCGCATCTCCTCCGATGGTGATTAAGTCTCCCCTGATCCATCCGTATTTTGTTTTATTGGGGTTACCGCTGACATTCTTAATGGTAATGTAATACCAGGTGTAGCCGTCGGCTGCCTTCTTCTCGTTGGTAACGATAATGTCTCGTCCGGAATTCAATATGGCATTAACCCCGGAAGAAGTGGTAGCCTCACTCCTGACCATACAATAATCATATTTAACCGCAGCATTCTTGTTATTATAGGCGTGAACAACTCTGTCAGAAACAATCAAACCGCAAAAAAGCACGGCCGCAAAGATTGCCACCTGAAATGATTTTCTCCTCATTTTGTTATTAACCTTATCCCTCATATCTAAATGTAGTGTCCTTTTATAGACTCTCCCACAACATATCATATCCCTTATGCAAAATATTGTAAAGGATATAGTCCTTAATTACCATATATTTTTTTCAAATTTATTAAAGTAAACTCTTTACTCTTCTGAAAGCTTATGCTATCGTAGTATCTGGTGATTATCACCACAGTTATTTTTTTTGGAGGTATCGTAGTAATGAAAGGTACGGTAAAGTGGTTTAACAACCAGAAGGGTTACGGATTTATTTCAGACGAAGCCGGTAATGATGTATTTGTACATTATTCAGGTCTTAACATGGAGGGATTCAAGTCTCTCGATGAAGGACAGGCTGTTGAGTTTGATGTAGTTGACGGAGCTAAGGGACCTCAGGCAACTAACGTAACAAAATTATAATCAATGTGTTTTAAGTGTACCTTAATGATAGAGTATATTTAGCAAATTGAAGTAATTTTAAGGGCATCGCATAAGCGGTGCCCTTTCTCGTTATTCTCATTATATCTGACCGGTAAAAACGGTTGTGGCGGGGCCTGTCATGAAGACATGGTTCGTTTTTTCATCCCACTCTATATGGAGGGTTCCCCCTAACAGCTTAATATCCGCTTCCCTGTCGGTTAGTCCAAGCCGGGCGCAGGCTACAGCCACGGCACAGGCTCCGGTGCCGCAGGCGAAGGTCTCTCCCGAGCCCCTCTCCCAGACTCTCATTTCTACATTCTTTCTGTCGATCACCCTGATGAATTCAGTATTAATGCGCTTTGGAAAAAGCTTATTATTCTCAAAGGCAGGACCGTATTTTTCTATATCGAATGCTGACACATCCTCCACAGGAACCACTGCATGGGGATTACCCATGGACAGGCAGGTCATCTTAAAGTCCCGATCCAGGACCCTTATGTCCCGGTCAATGACTTCCTCTCCTGATACATCCACCGGAATCCCGGAGGGTTCAAAGACCGGCTGACCCATATCCACCCGGACGAGGGTTACCTTCCCGTCTTCTACCGTAAGGTCAAGATACTTAATCCCTGCAAGGGTTTCTATGCTGAGCTTCTTCTTATCTGTCAGGCCGAAATCATAGACATACTTGCCCACGCATCTGATGCCGTTTCCGCACATCTCGCCTCTGGAGCCGTCTGCGTTATACATCTCCATCTCAAAATCCGCTACATCGGAAGGATTAATGAGGATGAGGCCGTCGGCTCCCACTCCGAAGTGCCGGTTGCTAAGCTTCACCGCCAGTTCTGCCGGGTTACTTACCTTTTCCTTTGAGGTATCTACGTATATATAATCATTTCCCAGGCCGTGCATTTTGGTAAACTGCATAGTTTCCTCTCCCTTACTGTTCAGTGACGTTCGCATAATATATATTATGTTCACTGTTAGCTTACAACTCATCAGCACTGTTAACTCCCAGGAGTTTCAGGGCGTTTTGGTAAAATACTTTCTTGAGTTCTTCGTCGTTTAGTTCGAAGGTGTCGAAGAGTTCAACATTCTTGGACTGGTCGCCCCAGGGGGAATCTGTGGCAAAGAGGATCTTGTCTATACCGTGGCCCCGCATGATCCTGGTAATCTGCCTGGGATTGGTTTTGCCGATGAAGTAGGCTGTATCGAAGTATACGTTTTTATCCAGGAGCATCTCCTCTACCTCGTCGAAGTAGTAGAGGCCTCCCATATGGGCCAGAACCAGTTTCTCCGGGGAGATCTCCTTTAAGAGGTTGACTGCCATAGGCGGCGTACAGTGGACATGTCTGGCAAAGGCCATATCAAGGCCTGCATGGACCACGGTGATCAGGCCTTCTTCGCTGGCGTAGTCTACAGCCCTGATATTTCTTGGGTCGTCGAAGTCTATCTGCTGGTAGTCGGGATGAAGCTTAATTCCCTTCATGCCCATCCGACGGATCTCTCTTATATCATCCCTAAGTGTAGGGCTGTCTGGGTGTACTCCTCCGAAGGCCACCAGCTTTGTGCCGTTATCGTATTTGTGGGCTATGGAAAGCTCGTAGTTATTCACGGTCTTAAACTGTGAGGGCTTGGTAAGCACCGGAAGAAGAATGGAAATGTCTATTCCCGCCTTGGCCATGCTGTCGGTCAACGCACCTACGGTACCGTCCAAATAGGGCATGATGCCCGTGGCCACCGCCATATTGTCTACCACGCGCTTAGCCATATTATCCGGGAAGACGTGGGTGTGAAAGTCAATTATCATGGTTATTCCTCTATTCGTTGAATATATATTATGTAAGCGTCACTTAACTAAGTCACTAAATTTCAAAGTTCCCCCGAAGAGGTCAAGGGCGGAACCGACGGTGAAGTCCAGGCAGCCCCGGGAGGCACGATTCAAAGCCTCAATGTCGGCGAGGGTGGTGATACCTCCGGCGTAGGTTACGGGAATCCCCTTCCATGACCCAAGGATGCCCGCCAGGTTCTCGTCGATGCCGGAGCGCTTGCCTTCAACATCTGTGGCATGCACCAGGAATTCATCGCAGTAAGCGGACAGCTTGTTTAAGGTATATGCATTCACGGCGATCTCCGTGAAATTCTGCCACCGGTCGGTAACGATAACATACTCCCCGTTAAAATATGTACAGGAAAGATCCAGCACTATCCGCTGAGGTCCCACAGCCTTAACCAGCCGGTCCAGATTGGCATAGTTAATCTTCCCGTTGCTGAAGACAAAGGAGGTGACGATTACATGAGATGCCCCGGCATCTAAGAATTCTGCCGCATTCTCGTCTGTAATTCCTCCTCCTATCTGCATACCGCCGGGAAAGGCAGCCAGAGCGGCGAGGGCCTGGGCCTTGGATGAATTATACTCATCTGTACCCCTTTTATTAAGCATAATAATATGTCCCCCGGCAAGGGAATGCTCCTTATAAAGAGCGGCATAATACGCCGCTCCTTTCTCGCTTACAAAGTTCTCCCGGGCTGCCCCCTTACTGTCGCTAAGGGAACTGCCCACTATCTGTTTTACTTTTCCGTCATGAATATCTATACAAGGTCGAAATCTCATTATATCTTCTCCGGTATCTTACCATCTCTGTAGGCTTTCAGAAGTTTCTTCAGGTCGCGCACCTGCTCCTGAAGTTCTTTTCCTATATCCGTGTCCGCAACCCTTTTCCTCTGAACTACCTTCTGAACGATCATGGTGTCAGAATATATATCACTCTCGTTAAGAACGGCAGTCTTCATGGATTCAAATGGTTCATGGGCCGCCAGGAGCATACCGTAAGAATTGTAAATCAGGGTATAGCCCGCTATGCCGGTCTTAGGCTGGTAGGCCTTGGAGAAACCTCCGTCGATCATAAGGACTTTGCCGTCACACTTAATGGGATTCTCCCCCTTCTTTGACTCAATGGGGATATGTCCGTTAACGATATGGCTGGTTTCATAGTTAAGAGAGAACTCATCAAATATCATCTGAGCCGTCTCCTTCTTCTCTATCCAGGAATAGTAAGGATTCTTGGGCTCCTTATGGGTCTCCTTATCTGCTATAAAATATCTCTCAAAGGTAGTCATCTTCTCCTTGCCGAATAAGGGTGAATTGGCATTGGTCCAGAGATAATACATAATATCCAGACCATCCTTCTTCTCCTTGGGCTTAATGGAGTAGTATCCCATCCTTGCGTATTTTTCAAGAACATCTAAAAGCTTCTTGCCGCTGTATTCTTTGCCGTAAATGTTCACCTTCTTAAACTTCCCGTCCTTATCCAGGGGGATACATCCGTGGAAGAGGAGATTGGAATTACATATCTTATAAAGTGACCCCTTGGAGAACATAAATCTTATATGTCTCTGGAGCTTCTCGCTCTCTAAAAAGGCGGACTGAAGGCGGTTTACCACCTTCTCTTCCTCAGGGGTAAGCTTATAGGGATCCTTAGGGTTAATGGTGGGGAAGTTCATATCCAGCATCTTATACTTCTTTCCTTCCACCGTAACGGTTCCCTTTTTGAAATCTATCTTATGAAGGAGATTTCTGGCCTCCATATTAAATTCCGGCCTTCTCTTTATAAGCTGGCCTTCCAGCTTAAACTGGATAACCGCCAGCGCCTTATGCATCTTTCTGTCCAGGTCGGCGTCCAGGATATTGTACTCGCTCTCTCTAAAGGAGATCTTGAAACATTCACAAGGGTCATCCCTGTAAGTCTTCATGGCAAAACGAACCAGGGGAACAAGGTTAATGCCGTAACCGTCCTCCAATATATCAAGATTACCGTACTTTGCGGAGATCCTGAGCAGGGTGCACATGCACTCCGTCTGACCTGCCGCAGCCCCCATCCAGAGAATATCGTGATTACCCCACTGTACATCCACGTCATGGTATCTCATAAGCATGTCCATAACCTTATGGGGCAGGGGTCCTCTGTCATATATATCTCCCAGGACATGAAGCCTGTCGATTACAAGGCGCTGAATAACCTTGCAAAAAGCAATAATAAGATTATCAGCCCTGCCGATCTCTATGGCGGAGTTGATAATCTCGTTATAATAAGCCTCTTTGTCGGGCATGTCCCCACGACCGGTGATAAGTTCTTCGATAACGTAAGCGAAATCCGTAGGCAAAGCCTTCCTTACCTTGGAACGGGAATACTTGGTAGCTGCCTTCTTGGTAATCTGAATCAGCCTGTGAATGGTAATGTTATACCAGTCGTTGATATTCTCCTCGGATGCCTTCACAAGGGCAAGTTTCTCTTCCGGATAGTATATAAGGGTAGCCAGGCTCTTCTTTTCCTTCATGGAAAATGTAGAGCCGAACTCTTCTTCTATCTTTCTCTTAACAGAACCCGAGCCGTTTCTTATAACATGCTGGAACTGCTCATATTCACCGTGGATATCGGTGATAAAATGCTCTGTTCCTTTGGGCAGGTTAAGAATTGCCTGGAGATTGATGATCTCTGTGGAAGCCTTGGCGATGGTAGGGTATTGGTTGGAAAGGCTTTTTAAGTATTTCATTTCGGATTCTGCCATGATTTCTTCTCCCCCGTATATTTATACTGTAATTCTGGCTAAATTATTTTGGTAGCTTGTCAGCGACTACGTCGCGCATGGTGTAGTAGCCGGGGTGGGCGGTGGACAGGAAGCGGGCGGCTTCTACGGCGCCTTTGGCGAAAAGGGCACGGGAGTAGGCGGTGTGCTTGAATTCCACTACTTCGTCGGATCCGGCGAAGATGACTTCATGCTCTCCTACTATGCTGCCACCTCTGACTGAAGATATTCCTATCTCCTTGGGTCTGCGCTTCTCCGAACGCTTGCTGCGGTCGTAAGTATATTCATATTCATTGTTAAGGGCCTCATTTATGGAGTCTGCCAGGGCAAGAGCCGTACCGCTGGGAGCATCCAGTTTCCTGTTATGATGGCGCTCAACTATCTCGATATCAAATCCCGCATCAGACAAGGCCTTTGATACCGGCTTTAATATCTCCATAAGGAGATTCACTCCCAGGGACATGTTGGCCGACTTAAGAAGGGGCACTTTCTTAGAAGTCTCTTCTGCCTGCTTAAGCACCTCTTCGCTCAGTCCCGTGGTGCAGAGCACTATGGCTGTGCCCGTATCCTCGCAGTATTTCAAAAGATCCGGCACAACCTTGGGATTGGAGAAGTCGATAACCACATCTGCCTTAACATCACATTTATCCAATGAAGTAAATACGGGAAAGTCGCCGCCGCAGGAGGCATTGATATCAATGCCTGCCACCACTTTCATATCCTCGTATCCCGAAACTATATCCGTAACGAAATGTCCCATGTGGCCACTGGCGCCACTAACTATTACTTTAATCATTACTTTCCTCCCAACATGTCTTCGACATGTCGCCATATTATAAGCAATCAGTCACATACGTGACAGCTTATAATATTCCATAATCCTTCATAGCTTTCTCTAATATCTTCACATGCTCCGGCTCCATATTGGTAAGGGGCATTCTCATATCTCCCACTTTCATTCCCATGAGATTAAGGGCTGCCTTAACCGGGATGGGATTAACCTCGCAGAAAAGGGCCTCGATAAGAGGAAGGGCCTCTATCTGAAGCTTCGCCCCCAGCTTCACATCTCCGTCAAACATAGCCTGGCAGATATCATGAGTCTTCTTTGGTGCCACATTTGAAAGAACGGAAATAACACCGATTCCTCCAAGGGCCATAATGGGAACGATCTGGTCATCGTTTCCGGAATAGAGATCTATATTCCCGTTTGTAAGCTGCATAGTCTTGGCAGTAAAGGAGATATTACCTGTAGCATCCTTAACTCCAACGATATTGTCCACATCCTTAACCAGCTTGGCTATGGTTTCAGGCTGAATGGTGCATCCTGTTCTGCTGGGCACATTATACATAATAATGGGAACGCTTACTTTTTTAGCTATCTCCGTGTAATGGGCGATAAGTCCCGGCTGGGTAGCCTTATTGTAATAAGGAGTAACCACAAGGAGGCCGTCAGCGCCGTATCTGCAGGCTTCTGTAGAGAGGTAAACAGCCGTCTCGGTACAGTTGCTTCCCGTGCCGGCGACAACGGGGATCCTGCCCTTAGCCCTGTCTATAACAACCTTTATGCATTCTAAATGCTCCTCATGAGTCACAGTAGCTGCCTCACCGGTAGTTCCCATAACAACGATGCAGTCTGTTCCGTTCTCAACGTGAAAATCAACCAGTTCCTCCAGCTTCTCGTAATTTACTTCCAAGTTCTCCTTAAAAGGTGTAGCAAGTGCCACCCCGGCGCCTTTAAAAACTGCCATATTTCATTCCCTCCTGTTAATAGCGAAAAAACCCTCGCGGGTTTCTCTTATGTCTCAAAGCCGACCTGGCCGGCCGGCAAAAAATCATACTTTCACAATATCAATGTTGTAGATCTCATCTACATAATCCGATAACTGCGGATTCATGGTAATGCCCGTAAGAACAAGGGCTGTGTCCTCATCCTTAACTTCAATAAGCTCTATAAGTTCCTTAGTAGTGATGATGTGCTGGTCAACAAGACCTAAGACCTCATCTAAGATAAGAAGATTACAGCCTTCCGTAGATAATACCTTCCGGGCGAAATTCAGCCCGTTTCTGATGTTAAGTACTTCCTCCTTCTTATCTTCCTCCGAAAGATCATCGAAGCACTCCGACGATTTTTCAAATCTGAAAAGCTTAACCTCAGGTTCCAGTCTCTTTAAAAACTCCAACTCCTCATCGTTTCTGTTCTTAAGAAACTGTATGATAACAACCGAGTTACCGCTGCCGGCTGCGCTGATTCCAAGGCCTAATGCCGCTCTGGATTTGCCTTTGCCCTTGCCGCAGTATACTCTAGTAAACCCTTCTGCCATGACTTCCTCCTCAATAGAAAACATCACGACTTATACTAGCATAAATCCTTCCAAAAAGCAAATTATACCGCGGAAAATCGTGCAACTGCACATTTACTATTTTAGTAAGAAGGTGTATACTTTGACATGTTGGGTAAATACTAACGCTTTGTTTGGGAGGAAAGAACAGATGGCTAGTATTACAAAGGATTATACAAAAGGCAGCATTCCGAAGCAGCTTTTCTTTTTCATGATTCCTTTTATGCTGTCAAATGCACTTCAGGTGCTGTATTCTGCAGTGGATATGGTTATCGTGGGGCGTTTCGTCGGCAGTGCGGGTCTTGCTGCAGTTGCCCAGGGCAGCCAGATCGTTAATTTCGCCGTTATGTTCTTTATGGGGTTCTCCACGGGAGGACAGACTCTCATAGCCCAGATTCTGGGTGCCCAAAAGAAGCAGGAACTTAACAAGGTAATAGGAACCCTTTTTACATCCGTCTTTTCTCTGGGACTCGTATTCTCAATTGCCCTCGCATCTTTAAGAGTGCCCATTTTAACTCTTATAAACATGCCCCCTGAAGGTTTTGATATGGCCGCAAGCTATGTACTTATATGCGGCGGTGGTGTGGTATTTACCGCCGGTTATAACTGCGTAGCTTCCGTTCTACGTGGTATGGGGGATTCCAAACGTCCCTTTATCTTCATTACCATTGCCTCCCTGACTAACCTGGTACTGGACCTTCTCTTTACCGGTTACCTGGGCTGGGGCGTACCCGGTGCAGCCGCTGCTACCATCCTGGGGCAGGCATTCTCATTTATTCTGTCTCTTGTTCACTTATATAAACATAGAGAAGCCTTTGGCTTTGACTTTAAACTATCCAGCTTCAGACTTGATAAGAACTATCTGATGATCATAGTTAAACAGGGTATTCCCATGGCTATCCAGAGTGCCGCAGTTAATATCTCCATGATCTTCGTTAGTTCTCTTGTTAACAGCCTTGGCGTAATCGCTGCTGCCACCTTTGGTGTAGGTATCAAGATAAGCGATATCTGTACAAAGATAAGCGTGGGTGTTCAGTTTGCTTCCGCTCCCATGGTTGGACAGAATTATGCGGCCAAAGACTTCGAGCGTTGCAAAAAGGTTGTATACTTTGCCTGGCTCTTTGCCTTTATTTACACCTTTGCCTTTCTTGCATACTATCTCCCCTTCGGAGATTCACTGTTTGCGCTCTTTTCCAACGACCCGGCGGTTATCGCCATGTCTGCCCAGTTCAGATATGCAATATTCTGGGAGTTCCTCTTCCTTTGCGTAATGAGAGGAACCAACGGTCTTATTCAGGGAATCGGCTTTGCAAACTTAAGTCTCATTCTGGGGCTCTTAGACGGAGTAGTGCTTCGTATCGGTTTAAGCTACCTCCTGGGAGTTGTGTTCGGAATGGGATTTCAGGGCTTCGTTCTGGGATTTGCCTTTGCCGCTGTGGGAACAGCCGTGCCCGGAGCCATCTATTTCTTCTCCGGCAAATGGAAGACAAGGAAGGCGCTTGTGTAGGGATTCCTGATAATAAAAGCTGTAGATTGTGATTATCTACAGCTTTTTTGTTATGATTGAGAATTGATTTTGCTTCGTTTTCGAAGGGTGGGGTCCAGGATTTTTTTACGAAGGCGGAGGCTCTTGGGAGTAATCTCTAAGAGCTCATCGTTGTCCACGTATTCCAGGGACTGCTCCAGGCTTAAGATTCGGGGCGGTGTTAAGGTAAGGGCATCGTCGGCACCTGAAGAACGGGTGTTGGTAAGGTGCTTCTTCTTGCACACGTTAAGCTCGATATCTTCCGGCTTGGCGCTCTGGCCGATTATCATTCCGGAATATACTTTCTCTCCCGGGCCGATAAATAAGGTTCCCCTGTCCTGAGCATTAAAGAGTCCGTAGGTTACTGATTCCCCGCTCTCAAAAGCAATAAGGGATCCCTGTTTACGATACTGAATATCTCCCTTATAGGGTTCATATCCGTTGAAAATAGTATTAATGATACCGTTACCCTTGGTATCAGTCATAAATTCTCCTCTGTAACCGATCAGGCCTCTTGAGGGAATGGAAAACTCCAGTCTGGTGGTTCCGCCGCTTCCGGTGCTCATGCCCTGAAGCTCGCCCTTTCTCTGGCTGAGTTTATCTATAACGGTACCGGAAAACTCCTCAGGAACGTCAATATAGGCCAGCTCCATGGGCTCAGTCTTCTTGCCGTTCTCATCGGTCTTGTAGAGAACCTCTGCCTTACTTACGGCGAACTCGTAGCCTTCACGGCGCATATTTTCTATAAGAACCGAAAGGTGAAGCTCACCACGTCCCGACACCTTGAAACTCTCGGTAGTATCCGTCTCCTCCACACGAAGACTGACGTCAGTGTTAAGCTCTTTAAAGAGCCTGTCACGTAAATGTCTTGATGTAACGTATTTTCCTTCCTGTCCTGCCAGGGGTGAATCATTTACAATGAAGTTCATGGCTATGGTAGGCTCACTGATCTTCTGGAAGGGGATGGCTACCGGGTTGTTGACTCCGCAGATGGTATCACCTATATGCAGGTCAGCTATACCGGATATGGCCACTATGGAACCTATACGGGCTTCTGTTACTTCTACTTTATTTAAGCCGTCAAACTCGTAAAGCTTGCTTATCTTAACCTTTTCCTTCTTGTCCGGCTCATGGGCATTTAAAAGGTAAGCTTCCTGGTTCACACGGATAGAACCGTTGTCTACCTTACCCACACCTATCTTACCCACGTACTCGTTATAATCAATGGTGCTGATAAGAACCTGGGTATCTTCCTCCGGGTCACCAACCGGAGCCGGGATATAATCAATGATAGTCTCAAAAAGAGGGATCATGTTCTCTCTTGGGTCATCCAATTCCTTAAATGCATAGCCTGCCTTAGCTGAGGCATATACAAAGGGACAATCCAGCTGTTCATCTGAAGCTTCCAGATCCATCAGGAGCTCCAGTACCTCGTCCACAACCTCCTCGGGACGGGCTTCGGGACGGTCTATCTTATTAATGCAGACAATTACAGGGAGATCCAGTTCCAGAGCCTTCTTTAATACGAATCTGGTCTGGGGCATGGGGCCTTCAAAGGCATCCACTACCAGAACCACACCGTTAACCATCTTTAAGACACGTTCTACTTCTCCGCCGAAATCTGCATGTCCCGGAGTATCTATAATGTTTATCTTAATATCCTTATAGAAGACGGCAGTATTCTTGGACAGAATGGTTATTCCACGCTCACGCTCAATGTCGTTGGAGTCCATGACACGCTCAACCACCTCCTGGTTGGCACGGAAAACACCGCTCTGCTTCAAGAGTTCATCCACCAGGGTTGTCTTACCATGGTCAACGTGGGCGATAATGGCAATGTTTCTGACGTCGTCTCTCTTAATCTTCATAAAATCCTTCTTTCTAAACTCTCACATCTCTCATCTAATTTCAACTTTATAAGTTTACCACAAAAACACCAATAAACAAGCCCTTATTTTTGCTATTATATCTGCAAGTGGCTGGATAGGAAGTAATATGGTAATCAGCACATAATAAAACCCAGAGGATGGCACTCCTCTGGGTTTTTGGTGATCACTATTGAGCCACCAATACGCTCTATTTACGAAGTAATAATATCATATCATTGGATACTTGTCCAGTTTTTAAAGAAACGAATAACTCTTGTTCTTGTATTTATACAGTTTATTTCGTAATCCTGATAAGGTCGTTAATACGCAATGACGTGCCGGTGGCCATGATATTATTTATGAAGATAACATCCTTAACCTTATTCTCCGTCACGAAGTCTTTTAACTTACCCTTGTAATAACGATAGTCGATTACATACACGTAATTATAATGGTCTACCAAGAAGGGTACGAAGGCGTTGCCGTAGGATTCCTTGATGACTACGCAGGCGCTGCCGTCCTTAAGCTCCGGATTCGTAATCTTAACCAGGGGATTATCTCCTCCGATAAAAGCACTGTACTTGGTGGAAGTACCCCATCCCGAAACATCGCTTACGATACTCCACTTGACTTCCTTACCGTTCTTATCGACGTATATCATGTCGTTGGTAGCCTTGGGGTAGTACGCCTCCACAGTATCAGGCGTCTTGGCAAGTTCGGGAGCCTTACCGCTGTCAGCATAGAAGGAGCCTAAGAATCCCGGATAATCCTGCTTCTCATAAAACTCTTTGGGCTTAGCCGTAAGACCCTTTACTTCGCAATACTTGGTGTATGCATAGTATGCTCCCAGCTGGGTCCAGTGGTGGTCTGTTCTGAAGTAAATGTATTCACCCTTGTGTTCATACAGGGTATCATATATGTTAACCTTTCTGACCTTGTCGTTCATTACACTGAACATGTAGTTCATGGCTTCCTTCTGGTCGCTGGTTCCTATCTCGCTGCGGATCTTCTCCGGCAGGACAACTCCCGTGCTGTTGGGGATGATAATATCGTATACGTCAGCTGTGCCGCTCAGCATATCGGCAGCATAATTAACGACAGCCGCATATTGCTCGGACATGTTCTTTCCGAAGGAATAAAGCTCATATCCCGCATTACCCGCTACGAATACAGGGCCCAGTTTCTGGGTGGGGATATTAACATCTTCCTCTACGGAAGAAGACGGTGCAGCTGAGCTGCTCTCTTCTGTTTCAGAAGGCGTATCGGCTAAGGTAGCCACCTTACCCTCAGCAGAAGTAGGTATCTCATCACCCTTCTTAACACTGCCGTGGATCTGCACCGAACCGATACCGTTAAATCCCTGCAATACTGAATTCGCTCCGATTAGGGTCTCCCTAAATGGGAAAGTGTCCGAATACCAGGTATCCACCGCAGTCAAGTATTCTCCATCAATAAAGGACTGCAAAGAAAAAGCCGGGAACTTAGCCAGGTCTCTCTTCTCTATCTCAGATGTCGTCGGACGTAAGGGTATGATCAGCGCCACAATAGCCCCGATGGCCATCACAAAGAAGAACAGCACGCTCTTCAAAATATCCGTACGTTCAATTATCCTTTTTCTTTCTCGTCTTCTCATAACTTAATTTCCTTATGATATAAATCAAAACTGGAAGTAAAGGAAAGGATTATAACTGTTGCCCACCAGCGCCATAGTAGATAACACCAGCATCAATATCGGCACTATAATATCCACCGTCGACTTAAACAGCAGCACACCTTTATACCTCGTCCCAATCTCATTAAGCAGCCTGCCCAGTTCCTTCATAAAGGGCGTAACCGCAATAATACAAATAACCAGGAAGAATATATAATTCAAAAGCACGGTCCCGGTCTCATAGCTGGTAAGGGGATTCCCGTTACCGCAGAACATTCCCTTAAAGACCTTACCCATAACTCCCAAATCTTCGAACTTAAAAATGATCCATCCGAAATACACTATGATGAACATGTAAACATGACCCACGGCTTTGGGTATGCTCTCAAGTATATCAAGAAGGAAGAGCTTCTCTATAACAAGGAATACAAAGAAGAAAAGTCCCCACATAATATAATTCCAGCTGGCGCCGTGCCACATACCCGTCAAAAACCATACCACAAAGAGATTAAATATCTGCTTAACCCTGGAGCACCTGTTACCGCCCATGGGGATGTATACATAATCCCTGAAGAAGGTACTTAAGGAAATGTGCCATCTCCTCCAGAAATCAGTGATGCTGGTTCCGGTATAGGGATAATTAAAGTTCTCACGGAAATGGAAGCCGGTCATAAGTCCCATACCGATGGCCATATCCGAATAAGCACTGAAATCAAGATATATCTGGAACATAAAGAAGAGCATTCCCAGCCAGAGTGAAAGAGCTGAACACTGTTCTATGCTGTCCAAAGGAACAAGAAGGTCAAAAACCTTGGCACAGGTATTGGCAAGGAGAGTCTTCTTAGCCAGACCTATGGCAAACCTTGTTACTCCCCTGGAGAGCTCGTCAGTATCAATGGTACGATATTCTATCTCCTCCGCAACGTCCTGATAACGAACGATGGGGCCGGCGATACACTGATGGAAGAGACCCGCATACAAAAGAACCGTAAAGAAGTTACGCTCTGCGGGTATCTCGCCTCTGTATACGTCAATGGTGTAGGAAATGAGCTGGAAGGTATAGAAGGATATACCTATAGGCAGCACTATGTTTATAATCTCCGAGGGGAATCCCGTAATACTCTTCAAAATAGATGAAGCAAATCCCAGGTACTTAAATATACCGAGGATCAGGAGACACCCTATAAGGTCGATCACAAGCCAGCGCTTACGAACTCTCCTTCTCCCGTTAGAATCTATGCCTATGGCGCATATCCAGTTAATAAATACCATTACTATAAGTATTACTATATATTTCGGATTAGTCCAGGCATAAAAGATAAGGGAAAAGACTAATAATATAAGATTCCTGGCCTTGATGTTCTTCACTAAAAAATAGCAAAGAAGACAGCAGGGCAGAAATAAATAAACGAATAATAAACTCGAAAATACCACCGTTATATACTCCTAATTCAAGAGTTCTTCAATACTCTTCTTAACATCTATAGGCATATAAAGGGAACCCAGGGCACAGATGATACCATCCCTGCCTGCAGCTTCAAGGGCACTCTTCACGCCTTCTTTTATACTCCCCGCCGCCATAACAGGAACATCATACTTCTCCAAATGCTCTTTTAAAACTGCTGCTTCCATAGCCCTCCCGGGATAATTGGGAGTAACGGCTATGAATTCTCCTGCGAGATCGGCAATAGCGGGAATCATAGTATCCAAATCCTTATCAGCCATGACACCGATTATAAAGATAATCTTCCTGTCACCGCTGTGAAGACGAAGACTCTGGGCCGTAACCTCAATTCCCTGAGGATTATGAGCTCCGTCAATAATAAATACCGGATTCTTCATCAATACTTCGAATCGGCAGGGCCATTTTACTAAGGCCAGACCCTCCCTCAAGTCTCCGGCTTTTATATTGTAACCCTTTTCATTTAAGATTTCAACGGTTTTAAGAACCATGGAAAGATTGTTAATCTGGTAGGAACCTGTTAAAGGAACGCAAAGGTCCTTATACTCCTTGTAGTCCACTACCTGTCTGTCCCAATCGATACTTTTACGGATGACTTCTTCCGGCTGGCACAAATGATAAGCTGCTCCCACTTCCCTGCATTTATCAATAAAGACCTGCTCTACTTCCCTGTCCTGCCTGTAGATAACGGCATCGCATCCTTTTTTTATAATGCCGGCCTTCTCTCCCGCTATCTCCTTTAAGGTATTCCCCAAAAGTCCCGTATGATCCAGACCTATGGCTGCAAGAACGGCAACCTCAGGGGAGGAGATAATATTGGTGGAATCCATCAGGCCGCCTAAGCCTACTTCCAGCACGACTATATCGCATCCTTTTCTCTTGAAATATTCAAAACCAAAGGCCGATATCAGCTCGAACTCTGTGGGAGATTCACTCATTTTCTCTGTAAAGGGTTTAATGTAATCCGCCAGTTCACAAATATCCTCATCGCTTATCATCTCCCCGTTAATCTGCATTCTTTCGTTGAAACGATATATATGGGGTGAGGTGAATAAACCTGTCTTATAACCGGAGCGCGTCAAAACAGCGTCAAGCATTGCCGCTGTAGATCCCTTGCCGTTGGTCCCGGCAATATGGATGTATTTCATATTATCCTGGGGATTACCCATGTATTCCATTAATTCTTTTATCCGGTAAAGTCCCGGCTGTCTGGACTGCCAGCAGGTCTCGTGGATAAATGAATATACCTCGTCTATGTTCAAAATAATTAACCTTCCTTCGATTATTCTAATCTTCCGAAACAATGCCGGACCTGTCCATCTCCTCATCCAGGACCTTAAAGAGTTCCTTGGGGTTAATGGGCTTGGTGATATATCTGTTCATTCCGGCTTCAAAAGCCTCATTTACATCGGAATCAAATGCATTGGCGGTCATGGCTATAATGGGCACCTTGTCCGTATATCCGGCCCCAAGGGAACGGATGGACTTAGCTGCTTTAATACCGTCAAGGACGGGCATCTGAATATCCATCAAGATAGCATCATACCTTGGTTTGGACGGCATGTCAAGGAACTTCTCCACTGCCCGCAGACCGTTATCTGCCATATCCACTTTCATGCCCGCCTGTTCGAGAAGAATCATGGCCATCTCAGCATTTATCATATTATCTTCAACCAGAAGGATCCTCTTTCCCGAAAAATCGTATTCTCCCTTTGCCTCACCTGATCCGGCGTAATCATAACTTGCTTCCTTAAACTCCAGTTCAAAGAGGGCTGTAGTACCCTCCCCCTTCTTGGAGGAAAGGGTAATGATACCGTCCATAACATCTACCAGCTTCTTAGCGATAGACAATCCGATGCCGTTACCGCCCGACTCACTGGCAAAGGGCTCGAAAGCCCTCTTTAAGAACTCTTCGCTCATTCCCACTCCCGTGTCCTTAACGATAAAACGGGTAGTAATGCTGTTGTCGTTATCCTTGTTTACCTTCTGCTCTATGGTAAGCCATATCTTGCCTTCGGGCTCAGTATAGGTAATGGCATTGGACAGGAGTATGCCCAGTACCTGGCGAACCTTAGCCTTATCCATACTTAAAGGAATATCCATAAAGGCTCCCGGTGTGTATATAAACACAAGACCCTTCTCTTTAATCTGGGGATTAAACATAACCTGGACATCCGCAATACATGAGGAGAGCGATCCCGGGGACAAATGAAGTTCTGAATATCCTCTCTCTCCTGCATCCTTATCCACTATATCGTCGGCTATGCCGTGGAGTACTTCTCCCAGCATATTTATCTTGCCGAGATATTCTCTTATACGCTCTACATCCGTCTCCTGCATAGCAATGTGGGACAAGCCGAGAATATCATTAAGAGGCGTTCTGATGTCATGACTGACTCTTGCAACGAATTCCGCTCTTGCAGATTTGGCTTCCTCTGCCTCTTTAACGGCATCTTTAAGGATATCGTCCTTATATCTGCCTTCGTTGTATACTTCGGTAATATCCGACTGGGTAAATATAATCCTCTTATTAAACCTGTCAAGATACTGGAACTGGAACATCTTACGGCTGTCAAGGCCGTTCTTCTCTCTTATTGTAAATGAGCAGGTATATACGCTCTTCTTCTCCAATTCTCTTACTATGGTAGCCAGAGACAGCCTGTGTCTCATCTCCTTAACTTCGTTCTCAGAGACCATCTTATATAAATGATGCTCCAGGATGGTTGTATAGGTGAGTCCTTCCATATTAACATCAAAACGCTCGGGATATTTGGTCATAAACATCTTAACGGAGTCGTCTTCTATGTTAATAAGCTCAACATACTCAAATACTCCCGAAAGGATACGCTCATTTATGATCTTACTGTTCTTCTGGTCATCAATATCACGAATATTCAAATGACCCTCTATATCGTTATTCTCCGGATTGAAGAATAATACCACCCTGGTCTCACACCAGCGTATGCTGTTATCTTCAATGAGGAAATTATGTTCAAACTTAACGGTGGACTTACCATGCTCAAATTCTTCAAGAAGAGTCTGTCTGTCGAAAAGCTTCTTATATCCCAGCATGGCATCCATGCTCGTATTACGTTCGGAAGCACGTTTAAAGAGCATGTCCACGGTATCTATATCTTCTATCCAGTCCGGCTTGCGGGAAAGATTGGATATCTCAAGATCGCATTTGTTCTTGGACAGGTTCAGTTCAAAGGAGAGAGCTGCATCTGCCGCAATAACTTCATTTGCCAGGAGTCCCTCAAAGTAGCGCAGCTCCAGCTCGTTCTTTCGGCGCACCTGATTATCCGCATCAAGGATAACACCGTAGAAGCGCATCTTATCTCCGATCCTCTGTCCCATATAGGTGCTGAAAGAAACCCATATAAAGCCCTTGGTCTTGTTACGCAGACGGAAGAACAGTTCCCTGTCTTCCCTGTACTCCTTATCATCCTTCTCTTCCTGATTAGGGTCAAAATCAGCGATCCAGTTTTTAATCATGTCAGTATCTTCAGGATGGCAGTAGTCAAGGGGATCTTTGTCTCCCGTGGATATCTTGGCCTCACGGCTGATTCCGATTAAATCTTTAATACCGTCACTTAAGAATACGACGCTGAGTTTTTCATCTTCGACCTCTATAATACATACACCGCCGGGGATCATGTTGATCATACTCATGGTACGTTCAGATTCGGACAGGGTGAAGAAGGCATAATATCTCGCCACAATAGCCAGGATAAATACAGCCATGACAATGGCAATATAAAACTGGACGGAAGTCATTACATAGTACAGATATCTCTTGGTAGAATGATCGAAATAGTTCTTTGTTTTATTAAAGAATTCCAAGGAAATAAGGCCGCAGGTAACAACAACCACTATGGAAATGATCACTGTAATATAAAACCTCACCTTGCGGCTAAGAGTTCCAAAAGAATTATTCTCATCAATGGATTCAAAAAGGGAAACCATCCGCTCCGATTTAAGCCAGTTGGTAAGTATGGTAAGTATAAGAACACTGGCTGTAAGATTCAGGGCAAAATCAAGAAGTGTTACCAGCACCGTCTCTGAATAAAAGGGGCTTCCTGCAAAGAAATAATGCATAAGGGTATAAAAGAGAATTGCATAAAAGAGCAGGGACAACGATGATGCCACCGGGATCACAAGGGTATTATCCTTGATGAATCTCTGGGAGAGCCTGAAGATAAAACCGGCAACTATACCGAATACAACCCTTACCAAAACGGCCAAAATAAAACTGTGGAGGGCATTACCGCTTTCTATGGGGGAGAAGAGTCTATCTACTCCCTCACAGAAAAATGAGCATGCCTTCCACATACTTGTTATTCCATATATAAGACCAACAAATCCGGCTCCTGCCGGTCCGAGAAGCATAGCTGCAGCCAAAACAGGCGCAATGGCGAGAGTCACCACCGCATCTCCGATACCGATATTACCAATAGCCGAAAATGCAACAATAACCTCAACTGCTGAAAGAATAGAGATTACATACAGCTTTGCTCTCTTTGATTTTATCATTTAATGCTGCTCCTCCTTAAGAACATCATCTGCTCCCACAGGTAATATAAGAGCCAACAGCATGCCTATGACTGCTGCCAGAGCGAGTCCGGAGATAGTAACCGTTCCCGCAACCGGGACGCTGTCGCATCCGATACCCAGAACAAAGATAAGGGCGGCGATCATAAGATTTCTGCTGTTGCCGAAATTCAGTCTTGAATTAATGAGGATCCTTACACCTACTGCGGAGATCATTCCGTAGAGGATGATACTGATTCCTCCGGTTACGGGACCCGGTATGCAGGAAATGAATCCTCCTATCTTACCGAAGATACCCATGATAATGGCTATAACAGCCGCGATTCTGATAACTGACGGGTCATAATTCTTGGTAACTGCAAGAACACCCGTATTCTCACCGTATGTGGTGTTGGCAGGTCCACCCAGGAGTCCTGCCAGGGCTGTGGCAATACCGTCTCCTGCAATGGTTCTGTGGATACCGGGGTCAACCATAAAGTTCTGATTACATACGGCACTGTTTGTAGTAATATCACCCACATGCTCTATCAGGGTAACAAATGCGATGGGTGCCACCGCAAGGATGGCATCTACCCTGAAGGTGGGAACGCATAAGAGCTGGGCCAAAACATCTCCGTCCATAAAGGAGAAGAAATGAGCCGAAGCAACTCCCGTAAAATCACAGAATCCAAAGGGAACACTGACGATAAATCCTACTATGATAGCAAACAAAATAGGCATCAGGTTAATAATACCCTTGGTGTATACCGAAACTATAACCGCCGTAGCCACCACAAGAAGGGCAACTATACAGGCATTAATAGAAAATGCCCCGTTCCAGTTAAAGGCATTATTAATAGCCGAACCGCTGAGTCTGAGGCCGATGACAATAATAATGGGGCCTGTAACAATGGGAGGAAGAAGCCTGTTAACCTTCTCATATCCCACCAGCTTGATCAGCAGGGCAAAGGCGACATAAATGGCACCTGCCACTATCAAAGCTCCCTTTAAAGCAGATAGCTTATCCAAAAAACCCGGATCTCCCATCTTGCTTCCCCCAAGGACTGCTATAATACCGCCCATGAAGGCAAAGGATGATCCCAAAAAAACAGGTACTTTCTTTTTCGTGATCAAATGAAAAACCAAAGTACCCAATCCTGCGCAAAATAAAGTAATACTGGTATTAAGTCCCGTCAGTGCGGGAACAAGCACTGTTGCACCGAACATTGCCAAAACATGTTGAAATCCCAGTATCAACTTCTGGCTTTTTTTCTTTTCACTCATACTCTTTCCTCCTACAGCCTCTTTGCAAAAATTCCATAGGAGATTATATCTTATTCAACTGAAAAATACAACTTTTCCGATAACTATTCCTTCTATTCCGGTACTTGCTAGTTTAAAGCCTATAGCATCCCCCACGTTGGAGTTACCGGCCAGAGCCCAGTCAGCTGCGGAATAACAATCAGTGGGGGCTCCGCTTGCCAAAGCAAGCAAGAATTTCGTGGTGGAGCCGTCACTGGTCTTGGACCAGGTAGGCTGGAACTGCCTGTTCTGATATAAAACGGCCTGAACGGTATTGGGGTACTTGGGGCTCTTTAACCTGTTAACTATAACGCTGGCGACGCCCTTCTTCTCTTCCATACCTTCCATACCGACTTCACACCATACCATAGCCGCGATCATGTCACGATCACTGGCTTCTACGGATACACTGTCTCCTTTGGTTACCTGGGTCTGGGTAGTCTGGGCTCCCTGCTTACCTCCCGTGGTACCTATCTCTTTATCAGCAATAATGATCTCTTTTTCAAGTTCTTTAATCCTTTGGGCAGAGTTCTTTATGGACTCTTCCTGTTTACGGATGGTCTCTTCCTGCTGCTTAATGGTTTCTTTGGCTTCTTCTATGCTGTTTTTTGCCTGCTGAAGCTTATTCTTTGCCTCTATGCTGAGGTTCTTAAGATCTTCCTCGTCCTGTTCAAGCTTAGTCTTAAGGTTATTGATATTCTCAACCTTTTCCTTAAAACTCTCCAGCAGTGCCTTGTCCGATTCAAGGGCTGCGGACACGTACTGGGTTCTGTTGATCATCTCGGCTATGCTCCGGGATTCTAGAATAATCTCCACATATCCGGTGGTCCCCTTCTCATAAATGAGCTTGAACCGCTTCTTCATACTCTCGTATTGCTTCTTTACCTGATCCTGGGCGACTTTCAGTTCGTCTGCCGTATCAGATACTTCCTGACGCTTATTTTCAAACTTCTCCTGAACCGTTACTGCCTCGACGTTAAGGTCTATGGCTCTCTGGTTAACCTCTGATAAGTGTTCCTGAGTCTCCTGCTTCTGTCTCTCTGTCTCTGCCTTCTCCCTCTCAGTCTCCTGCTTCTTCTTCTCTTCTGCCGCCTTGGATGCTTCTGCCTCTTTCTTTCTCTCTTCTGCCGATTTGGAGCTTGAGGGTTCTGCAGTAACATTTCCCGAATAAGAGGAAAAGGTAATGACGCAGGCCATCAGGACAGTAATTATGAATTTGAGATTATGGCGCCGTACTTGTCTCATCTATACTCACTCTTCCGGACAAAGCTGCCGATTCAGCGTCCGGTACAATTTTTTTATATCAATGGGCTTTGACAAATGACCGTTCATACCGTTCTGAAGGGATCTTTCCATGTCATCGTCAAAAGCATTAGCCGTCATAGCATATATGGGGATGGTATCCGAATCTTCTTTACCCATGGCCCTGATAAAGTTGGTAGCCTCTAAGCCGTTCATAACCGGCATTCTGATGTCCATAAGAATAACATCATAATAGTAGGGTTCCATGGAGCCGTACATAAGAACAGCCTTCTTGCCGTTCTCAGCTTCTTCAACCACAAATCCCACGTCCTCAAGGAGGGTCCTTGCTATCTCTGCATTAAGTTCATTATCTTCCACCAGAAGAACCCTTTTGCCGGTGAAGTCAAAATCTTCTTCTGCTTCATCGTCCATAGCTGCCAGCTCCGAAGCCGGGTCAACCAGCATCTTGGTGGAGAAGGGAAGATCAAAGAAGAATCTGGAGCCGACTCCCTCTTCGGATTCAACCTTAAGAATACCGTTCATACCACGGACTAAGTTGCTGCTGATGGAGAGGCCCAGGCCTGATCCGCCGTATTTATTATTTATACTGGAATCAGCCTGCTCAAAGGCATTAAAAATCTTAACCAGGCTGGATTCTTTAATACCGATACCCGTATCCCTCACTTCGAAATGAACCTTAATCTGGTCCTCTTCCTGCATAATCTGCTTAACTTCAAGGGTAACAGTCCCTTCGGCAGGAGTGAACTTAATGGCGTTGCCCACCAGGTTAACAAGTATCTGGCTTATCTTGGTGGGATCACCCATAATCATGACATCGGTAAGATCCACCTCCGTAACGAAATTAACATTCTTCTCCTCTGCCTGGGATTTGGACAGATTCTCAATCTCCTTTATAAGCTCCTGGAGATTCATAGGTTCTTCGTTAATGGTAATCTTGCCGCTGTGGATCTTGGATACGTCAAGGATATCATTAATCAGGGAAAGAAGGTACTTGGAAGAAGTATCGATCTTCTTTAAGCAGTCCATAACCTTATCCCGATCGTCCACCACATTCATGGCAATATTGGTCATACCGATGATGGCATTCATTGGTGTCCTTATATCATGGGACATCTTCGAAAGGAAGTTGATCTTAGCCGAGTTGGCATAATCGGCCCTGATCTTCATCATATTCATGGAGATGACTTTGGATACGGCCTTAAGGTCCGCAATAATATCATCTGTGAATTCGTAATCGGGCTCATCGGACTCGAAGATAATAGCACCCCTGTAAATGCCGCTTTCAAAAATACCTCTGACGAAGTAGTGTTTTTTATAATAGTCAGTGAATATCTTCTGGTTATAATCCCTGGTCTCGGGAACGACTACATCCTTATCCGTAAATGTACCGTCTTCCCTGAAGCATAAAAGGAATTCTCCGAAATCCTCATCGCTGGAGATATACTCGTTCTTATGCTGTTCCCTTGCCATCTCCTCGGTTCTGTACCAGGACGCCTCAACCGACGTGGTCTGTGACTCCTCATTTACGAAAACAAGTTTGATATCGTCTAAGTTATATCTCTTACCTATCTTGGCGATAAGCTTGTTGAGATTACCCTCTATGTCATCTGACTGCTCAAATATCTCAAAGGCGTAGGAAATAATATCCCTGCCGTCAATAACAACATGTTTATCCTTATGATCGGCTTCATCCTGAAGCTCCACATTGGTAATGATCTCTTCTAAGTCCTGGTCAAGCTCAACATACCATGCCATATTGTTCTTGCCGTATTTCTTGATATGCTGCAGAGTCCTGTCTGCATCATGATAGAGAGCTGTATGATCCTTGGCATAATCAGTTCCTACAACACCGATGCTGCAGCCCACCTCGACTCCCATATCTTCGGTGATCTGCTTTAACTTATCGTAGAGTGAATTCAGCCTGTTATTAGTATCCTTAACAGATGTATTCTTAAGGAACATAATAAATTCATCGCTTCCGAATCTGATAAGGATATCCTCATCGGCAGCGATATCTGTTAAGGCATCCATCAACCTGCCCAGCACACGGTCTCCCATCTGATAACCATATGTCAGGTTGATCTTTCTGAAATCATCCAGGTCTACAAGACACAAAGCACAGAACTCATCCTCCGGCATCTGGTCTATATAACTGTCAATAGCCCGTGATCCCTGCTCAATATCTGCATAAAATGATCTATTCTTCGATTCAGCCATGGATCGTCCTCCCTATAGATAAAGTCACCCACTATCAGAATATTATACAACACTTCTTACTTCATTTCCATATTATTATTCTATATTACTGGCCTTCTATATTTGCAATATTTCCGGGGCCCTTGTATTTTACCGACTTAACCACGAAGGGCTTGAGATCCTCCTCCGGATTAAAATTCTCACGATTCTTTACGGTACCGTCAAATACTACAATATACTCGAACAATCCGTGCTCCATGTTAAATTCCATAGTGTCAAACATGTATCCTGCGCTGAACCAGCCGTCGTCAAGAAGATCTTTTCCGGTCTTGCCTACAAGCTTATCAAGTTCCTGCTGGGAAGGAATCATCTCCGTAGCATTCTCGATCTTTGTTATCTTTAAAGGAGCAACAGCCTTTGCGAATTTCTCACTGTACTTGGTATCGGTAAGATCAAGCTTTTGTAATTCCTCCTCAACCGATTTCTCCATTTTAGCTGTGGCACGGTAGATAGTATCATTAAGATCAAATGCAAATACAAATGTATCGTCATTATATGAATTACCATAAGTAGGAAGTCCGCCGATCTTCTCCATCGTCGTCTCCTTCATAACATCCCTTCCTTCGGGGAGTTTGTTGTACAGTCCGCTTAAGAAAACGGCAATGTACTCCGTATCCTCTGATACCGTAACATTTATGGTCGGCTCATCGGAAACAAGTTTTCCGTCTTTTTTCCACTTAACAAAAACGCATCCTTCATTGGGTCTTGCGCTTAAAACCTTTCTGGTATTCTTTGGCATAGTATGGGCAATAGACTGTATAGGAAATTCCCCATCAAATTTCGGTTCAAGACCGTCGTCCGCCATGCATACCTCGCCAAGTCCTTCTACATTAACCTGTAATGCAACCATTACTGAAGTATCTACACTGGCCGCTTCACTTTTCGCAGCACTTGAGCTGACGGTTGAAGAAGCCGCGCGGGAGCTTCCTGCGGATTTACCGGTTCCTCCCGAACAAGCTGACAAACTGATAATTAACATTACTGTAGTAACTGCTGCTAAGATTTTCTTCACGTTGTGCCTCCTTATTAGAACAAATGGCCCCCGAAAGGGGGCCATTAAGTATACTAACTAATCAAGTGCTGCAATAATCTCGGGAATAACCTTAAAGAGGTCGCCTACGATACCGTAGTCAGCTACTTCAAAGATAGGCGCTGTCTCGTTCTTATTGATAGCAATGATAATATCGGATGTCTGCATACCTGCAACGTGCTGGATAGCTCCTGAAATACCGCATGCAAAATAAATATTCGGCTTAACGGTAGTACCTGTCTGTCCAACCTGGCGTGAATGATCGATCCATCCTGCGTCAACTGCTGCTCTTGATGCTGCAACAACTCCGCCGGGGAACTTATCAGCCAACTGCTGAAGAAGCTTAAATCCTTCGGGGCCGCCTACACCGTTACCACCTGCTACGATTACCTTAGCATCTGTAAGTGATACCTGGTCACCTGCAGTCTTAACGATCTTAAGAACCTTGGTTCTGATGTCGTTCTTACCGAATTTAACCTTCAGCTCTATTACTTTACCCTTACGCTTCTTGTCAGGCTCAGCCTTCTGCATAACGCCGGGACGAACTGTTGACATCTGAGGTCTGGTCTTGGGGCATACGATAGTAGCCATGAGATTACCGCCGAATGCAGGACGTGTCTGCTTGATCTTCTTGTCTTCGGGATCGATCTCAAGCTTTGTACAGTCTGCTGTAAGACCTGTAGCTGCCTTAACTGC
>Ga0256407_10001553_pt1 | contig 47559 bp, 48 predicted proteins | sample RumenRJG_04DNA_FD_193489 | JGI IMG/M metagenome (GOLD analysis project Ga0256407, IMG submission 193489) | Bovine rumen microbial communities from Lethbridge, Alberta, Canada - RJG_04 | ecosystem: Host-associated > Mammals > Digestive system > Stomach > Rumen | place: Canada: Alberta...
ACTCACTTTCACGCCTAGTTCTTCAAATCGTCCCTTATGTTCCGCCAGTATAGGAAGTTCCAAATCATTCAGACTAATAAGAGCATCAACATCATATTCCTTACAAATATTCAGGGTAATATCAATGTACTGGAGATCATATACAGCAGGAACCTGTAATTTCACATCAGCGACCTGTAATGCTGGTGCCGTCAATTGCATATCTGTGGCAATGATTTTATCAACAGATAACATATTTTCCTTAAAATATTTCAGTAGATATGTGCGTCTGCCTGCACAAGTAAATAGGATATTCATCTCTCGTATAACGTTAATATATCTTTTAATTGTTGTCTTCTTCGTACCACTTGCATTCCATCCTTCTCAACAGATATAATAGGAGCAAGGTAATTAATAAATGTGGGAGTTAAACAAGTGGTATATGCACCAACACCACGTATTTCAATGTAATCCCCAGCTTTCAAGCCTTTGAGTGCAACATCCTTCAAAATCACATCTTTCTCCATACAAGTTGAACCAACCACATCATAAACCTCTTCATCCTCTCCTTCTATATCAGAAATCATAACATGAGGTAGGTTATTACAATGCATGGTTGGTTTTACATCGAATACAGTACCATCAACCATAGCAAAATTCTTATCACCAATATTTTTAATCTGATAGACCTTTGTATAATACTTAAACACGTTGGAAACGACAGAAGAACCAGGCTCAATAACGATGTATGGTTTGCGTTTTCTAAACCATTTGCTCTTCTCAACGCTATCTACAACAATATTAGCATAGTCCTCATACTTTGGTCTTCCAGTTAAATTCAAACCTTCTGGTGCAGCTCCAAAATAGCCTCCTCCTATATCAAAGTACTCTATATCGTTCAGTTCAAAATCCTCACAAACTCTCAACATATAGTCGCTGATAATCTTATAATTGATCACAGCTCTGTCTGATGAAGATGTGTGTCCATGAACAGAAATAATCTTGATACCAGCATCTCGGAGTTTCTGTATGTTACGGGAGAGAATATCACTAGGGAATCCAAACCTTCCACATCTCAATCCGTTCTGAACAACCGAATTTCCATGTTCATCAGACAACATGATGTTCAGTCGCAGACCAGCTTTTATCTCTTTCTCGGGATGTTCATGATAATATTGACACAAGAAATCGACTTCATATTCTGCATCAATATTAATAATGGCTCCAACCTGAATCGCTCTGACTAAAGCTCCATCCCTTTTAATCGGACCATTAAAAATAATGTTTTCAAATCCGAGAGACATTGCCAAATCCATCTCCATATCAGAAACGACTTCAGCATAGCAGCCCAATTGTTTTGCTCTCAAACATAATGCTGGCACGTAATTCGTCTTAAACGAATAGCCAACTATCAGTTTCTCATATCTCCGGCGAAACGCTGCTGCAAAGGTCTTCACATTATCCTCATATACATCAGGGTACATGATGTAAAAAGGAGAGCCATATTTCTCGTCAAGTTCTTTGAGAAAACTATAATTAATTGGTTCCATCAAAATCTTCCATAGTTGCTGATGTCGCAGAGTTGATATTCTTGCGCATTAGAACATTCTTAATTGTAATGAAAAACACTTTTATATCAGTCCATAGTGACAAATGATCAACGTACCACACATCTAGTTTGAACTTCTCAGTCCAACTGATTGCATTTCGCCCATGACATTGTGCCCATCCACTGATACCTGGGCGAACTTCATGTCGGCGAGCCTGCTCTTTACTATAAAGAGGTAAATATTCAGGCAATAGAGGGCGAGGCCCAATCAAAGACATATCCCCCTTTAAAACATTAACAAGCTGAGGCAATTCGTCTAATGATGTTGATCTCACTATTTTCCCGACTTTTGTGAGGCGTATTTCATCTGGCAACAGATTCCCCTCCACATCCCTTTCATCAGTCATGGTTTTAAATTTGATTACCTTAAATATCTTGCCATCCTTGCCTGGTCGCTCCTGAAAAAAGAAAACCCCAGCACCTTTATTGACAAAATGTAGCCAAATTATTACAAACAATAAAATGGGGAAAATCATTATCAACACTATGAGCGAAAACCAAAAGTCTAAAAAACGTTTAAAAAAAAACTTGTACATTATTATATCACATCATCATTCTGATCTTTCGCAGTTTTAAGAAATCATAGTTTCGATTCCCAGTAATAATTCGAGGTGTACATTTATATTGAGTTGATAAAACATCTCGATTTTCATGATAATATACAGATTTTACCCCCCCCCAATCGCATAAGTAAATGACATAGGTTATCACTCATCAGCGGTTTATCCACAGACTTCTGAATGAGCTCCATAATATCACCATGTTGTTTCTTATACTTATCAGAACACCATATCATAAAAGGAATCTCATAGAAATAAGGAATATCATACAGTCTCCCCACGCAATCTCCAATGTCATAAACGTTTTCACCATGATCAGACAAATAAACCAAAACCGAAGACTCATCACGGAAAATAGATATAATCTGGGCTATCACAGAGTCATTATATAATGTACAATTATCATAATGGGCTATTTCTTGCCTCCTTTCATCAGTCATCCATGTTTCTATTCGTTTAATACTATCCACTGTAAATTTCTGAAAATCTGCCACCTGCGGATAATGATCCTCTGCTCTGAGATGCTGTCCTTGCAAATGAAACATCACGAAATGATGCATACCTCCATGATTATCTGACCAATACTTTGAAAAATCATCTACCAATTCACCATCATATAAAGAAACAAATGGTTGCTGAGCATCATACGTCAAATCAGAAATTACAGGGCTATGTAGATAGGCATTCAGTGTAAAATCAAATGGATATTTTGCCTGCGAATCATCTTGGTTGTCCCAAAATAGCACTTGATAGCCTGCCAGATGGAAAATGGCAGGAAAGAAAGGATAGTCATACCACTTTTCACCATTGCCTACACTATTGGTACTAAAAATGTTCCTAAGCGCTTCTAATGTGTGCATATTAGGTGACAACGCATCATTGAACACAAATAAATTACCTTTTTGTTGTTCTTTCCTAAGTCGCGGATTTGTCTGATATGTATACCCATAAAGACTACTATGCGATTTACTATAGGACTCCCCTATCACTAATATGATTGTCGTAGAATCATTAGGCCACACCAATCCTTGTTTCTCATTTTTCAGCTTAATGGTGTTTAATTCGGCTGTCTTAAGAGCTTCTCCTGTTGCCTTAATCTCACAAAAACAATATATCAGATTTGTAAGTCTATCTGCATTCTGCAAATAACGTTTATTCCAGCCATCAATTGCTTCAATGTTTTTAGAATTAAACAACTCAATATAACACTTAAACGAAAGGATACCACATATAAGAATCAACAGCAGAAAGCCCCCAAAGAAAGATTTACTAATTGAAGGAAGAGTATCTAGTCTCTTAGAAATCCATACTCTTGATTTTTCTACCAACACACAAGTAATCACTATGAATAAAGCAACAAATCCTGTGATTAATCCAGCCTCAGTTAACAGGTAATCATCAATAAAGCTTATTGTTTCATACTTATTCGTCTCTAATATAAGCATGATTGAGACAGGATTCAAAAGTGTATCATGGAAGCTAACATAATGATAAATATCGATAACAACTAGAAAAATGGCAAAAGAATAAAAAGTTACTTTTAGAATCCTGCTCTTAGTGAAATATACAACAGTAGTCAATATATAAGAGAACACTGCAGTTATTAGCAGAAAGCGCAAGGTATTGATGCCCGTATCCGACCAATCTGTTGGATTGAGAACAAACTGATAAATTGCCCAATAGTCGAGCAACAATATCAGCAACAAAAACAAGGGTAGTTCTGCGAATATCGGATTAGTTACCCGCCTTAAGATATCTCTTAGCATTAAGGATTATGATGTGGTTTTACGAAATCAACATACACAAGGTCAACCTCCCTGCCAGCATACTTCTCAAGATACTCTCTTTCATGTAACTTTTGGTAATCCTCATCATAGAGAGAATAAACTGCAATTTGTTGAGCCCCTAAGCGTTTATATATACGATAAACGTATTTACTCACATAGGTATTGGTTACGATTTGGGGGATACCTTTACCATATTTTATAGAGTTGAGAATATACAGATATAGTCCTCTTACATTCAAAGCCAAGATAGAGAACATTGGAATATATCCATCACGTTCTAATTGCACGTAATCTTCTAATGTAAATGCCTCCACAATAACCTTATCTCTATTTTTCTTGAAATATCTATTCAGAATCTTAGGATCAGAAATCTTATCTGTTACAAAATAGAAAGGCCGTTCTTCCCATATCTTGATTGCATCATTGAGCGTCATCGGTGTATATTTCCCATACAACTGATGACTTAGGAAAGTCTTTGTGCCTAAATTCTCACAATCAATAGATGTCATCCTCCTATAGTCTTCAAGACTATGCAAACACACGACATCACTATCTGCAGTTTCGTACAAATCCAATTCAATATAACGGAACCCACTATCTAAAGCATTTTGCAACGCCTCTTTGCAATTCGTATAGGTGTAACCATCAATAACCCCTCCAGCATGAGAAATCATATGATTGGGACGTAATGCATTAATATCTTCCAAAAATTCCTCTAACGGTCTTGCTAACCACAGCAAGGCAGCCATTAGTATCACGCCCAAGCTCAGAATTATTGCCCCCAAAAATTTTAAGACACATTTCTTCATACTCACAGAGCCATCCTAACCCGATTATATGTAGGTGTGAATATTGTAAGTCTTTTCATACGTCAATCTTTAATCTTGTATAGAGTCTGTTTTTCCAAAATGGCCTCGTTTTCAGTACTTCTCGAAATGGATTTATTAGCGTCACTTCCGTGAATATGGCATTCATACTGCTCGCCAAAATGACCAAGATCAAGTGCATGATATCCAATTTTAGCAAGATCATATGCCAATACTGTAGCAGTTGGTCCTAAAGCGATAACAACCAAGGCGTTTTTAGGAATAATACTCTTACAACTTTGTAGAATTTCATCATAATAAGAAAAAGCATTCTCCGCCGGAGCCAAAATTCTATAGATAGCTGCAGCGCCACTTAACAAATCATTTCCAACACCAATACGAGACTTATCACCTTCTACAATATAAACAACTTTATCTTTGAACAGTTGCCGATAAAAAGGTATCAATACATTAGTCCTGTCTTCCCGATAATCTGTCGAAAAACGTGTGATAAATGAGTTAGAGTATTTTCGATGAGATGATAATAGCGATTTCAGTATTTTAATATTTCTGTATCGATATTCAGCCCAATAAGAGTTAGTGAAGTCTGAAAATTTGCTAAGGTCTCCAAACACATCTGGTATCGCAATAAGGATATTATCATTATCTGAACGTAAAATATCGTTGAGTCTCTTAGCTAACAATGCAGAACTTTTCTGAAAACATATACCCCCCCCTCCCGCTACGCAAAACTCTCCATCTCCATACCTACAAATTGAAGCCTTCTCATCTACAAGTTTGTGCATTGTCTCTTCTAATGTTTCAACTTCAGGTTTCTCCCACCGCGAATAAAGAATATATCCAACAGGTGCGTACCAAAAATGATAAATAAAACGACCTATGATGCGATGAGCAACAGTTTTAAAGTTATGTATTATCATATTATTTTGTAGAAACTACAGACATTATTAATATAGTAAGCTTTCAAACTCCATGTTCAATCAAATGAGACAGACAACAAAAGTCTTCCTTAAAACACTCCATCGTTGATACACCACACAACTTACAGATTACAGACCTCGCTAACCACAGCAAGGCAACCATTAGTAAAACATCTGACATAAAAAATTACAGGAATCCCCTTTAATCCAGATTTTATCATACTCATATAGCCCTCACCTTATATCATCTTTTGAAATACCCTTTAAAGAAATCTATCGCTTTATCCTTTTCATACCAAGCCAAGAGAGTATAAATTGAGAAGTATGAGATAAATGACAATGCAAAACGTAGATAAAGCTGATCAAAAGAAATACCTATTAGGGAACACACAAGAATAGGAAGCAACGCATTCAAAGCAACTATCCCGACCTCTTTACTTTGTTCCAATAGCGTAATACCAACAAACCGATAAACAAAATACGAGCTAACAAAAATATTCAGTATCGCATAGATCAAAAGTCCCCATACCATCACCATTAGACCATATTGAAACGTAACTAAAAGTATCAATATACCAAGAATCTTTTTAATCAACTCACAGAAAAATAATATCTGAGTACGACCTATTGCCTTAAATAAATTGAAATGAAGGTTAGACACAACATACGCCATACTAGATATACACATCACTTGCATCAATGGCGTCATCTCCAGCCACTTATTAGTCAACAGGATGCGAATAATATCCTCTGCTTTTACTAATAAGAAAATATTAATCGGCACAACAATAAAAGCAGAAGCATGCAAAATGCGTAGGGCCGCGACTTTCAATTGTTCAATATTATCTTGAGTTCTTGAAAGTATTGGATACAAGGCTCGCATGCTCATATCACTCAGGTTGTACGATACGTAAGAAGAATAATTATCTGCTCGATTATATAGGCCTAACTGCCATGCATTAAAGCGTTTACCTATTACTAACGAATATAGATTATTATAAACCGCATGCACCAACGAGGTAAACAGCATAGGCAATCCGAAGGAGAAGAGTTGCCGAAAAGACTCTGTAGAGAATTTAAATGATGGCCACCAACGTGAATAAGCGTAATACGCCATATTCATCAATACAGTAGCCAACAATGTCTGCCCAACTAACGCCCAATATGCATAACCATTATATGCCATATACATTGCTATCACACCAGAAAACAGTGAAATCGAGGTTGATGCAACAGCTAACTCTTTAAACCGTAATTGTCTCTGCAACAATGATCGTGGAACAATGCCAACCGCATTAATCATCAACACGAGTGCTGATACACGTAGTACTTTTCCTAAATTCGGAGTATGATAAAACTCCTCAATAATTGGTGCGCCAAAGAACAACAATAGATATAATGCCACGCTTATTGACGTTGAGAAAATAAAAGCAGAATTCTCATCTGTATTGGTACATTCTTTCTTCTGTATCAGTGCGCCCTCTAGACCACAATCAACAAAGGCATTTGAAATTGAAAAAAAAACACCTTGCATGGCAATGACGCCAAAATCGTACGGATTCAAGAGGCGAGCTAATACTATACCAACAACAAATTGGATACCAAATACCACAAATTGCTGGATACCACTCCACAATACACTTTTATGGGCGTCGCTTTTCATTCACAAACATAATAATATAGAGCAAATTTATCCAACTGGTTCATGCATTCTTTGCAATAAACTAACATTCTTGTCTCTATTTAACATATATCTATCGTACAAGAACTTCAAACAACCTAATGGAAAAAAGGAAATGGTTAACAATACGTTTGGCGTTTTACGCCAAAGCGACCCGTCTCCTATATATAAAGAAATAGAGATAAAACACACGACACTTCGCCACCTATCAGATTTCTTCAAACGTATTCGATGAGCATGATATTCACGATAGCTATAAGGATTACTAAAAAGCCAAGCCTTCCAATTTCGAGTCAGTCCATCATCATGATACTCACAAATCTGAGAGTAATATGGGTGGAACAAGAACAGATACTTTTCATCCATCTCATCATAAATATAACTATCAGGAATAAACCGCTCCCCAGGATGGATATAATAGGGATACTCTTTCAGAATCTCCGTACGGATGAATATCGTGGTCTCACCTTTAGTTGCAGAACATATCTCGCATAGCATACCACAATATGGTTTTGTTTTTATAACATCAGGACTACAAGGCATCTTTCGGCGTGAAACCCATCCTGCCACTTTATCAACAGCAGTTCCTCCAGGGAAACCAGATTCCGTCATCTTATTCCAAAACTCCAGGCTATCCTCTATCACAGATTCAGAAATCAGCTGGTCATCCGAATCAATGCATACAAAGAGTTCTGTTTCTGTTAGTGATACTGCCTTATTATAAGCCCTCATCTTTCCTCCGTTCTCTTGAGAAACATAGCGAATGGTCACCTTATTCTCATACATCCATGACTCCACCAAATCATGAGTATAATCTGTAGACCCATCATCCACAATAAGCCACTCAAAGTCCTGACAAGTTTGCACACAAAGACTCTCATACAACTTCGGCAATATATATGCTCTATTATATGCAGGTGTAAAAATTGTTAATCGCTTCATTTAATAAGACTAATTACTTTTGCTTGGGCGTCCGCTGCCAGAATTTTGAAAACTTTTCCGCCCCACCTTTGGCCAAAACGATCAATCAGTAACCCACTACCATAACTACATAGACTTGTAAACACGATAAACAGTAAGAAGCACCAGTCCCACCAACCATAGAACACATAGCTGATAGTAACCACATACAAATTCTGCCAACGCAAATTACGTTGGAACACATGCCAATAATGCCAATATAAGATAAATACGATTGGAAGAAAGAAAAGGAAGTTGAAGGAATTAAATAACATATTATATGTGAGATCACACTTAATTTGTTTTTTTGTATTTCCCTACAGCATATGGAAAATACTTATTGAAGGGGGCACTAATAGCCATACATATGTAAATCACAAATAAAGGAGCAATAATTATGTACATATATGAATACACTGAGTTAGATCCGCCCCCCAAAATGGAAAAGGCTTGAATTAGTTTAAAAAATATCCCATGCATACCAAGAATGATAAGTGTGTTTTTCCCAACACTCCTTATCAAATGAGCGAAACTACTTATATAAGATGAAATAAGTAAGGTTGAAATAATGCCGACAAGCGCATTAACATAATATAAAGACAGCCAATTCCCATATACAGCAGCATCAGAATCACATTTTCCATTCAAAGGAATTACTGCGATAAAATAAATCAATAAAAGGCAAATTAATATTGGCTTAAAACGAATAACCTCAAAATCTATTTTACGCATAAGGAAACCTATGCAGAAGAAAGGAGTAGACAACATCGCACTTTGAAATGAGTAAACTGGTACGGAAAGAACGACAAATAGCGTGACAGAAGCAAAGAGACATGCCCCCCCCAATAGATATTCACTCTTTATTAAAGAAGAAAATGCACTACAAAAGATACGAACAACAAACAAAGCGACGAGAAACCAAAGAGGCCCAAATGGTAAAAAAGATGTCGCAGTAACTCTATCAGTTCCAATAAAAATACCATTGAGGGAAGCAATAAAAACATCCCAACCTTTCATATTATAATATAGTTCAGGATGTAAATAAGGAGAAATCCAACAAATTGAAAGATTTAGTACTGAAAAAAACAAATATGGTATCAGTAATCCACGAACAGCAGACTCTAAGTTTTGGAAGAAAGACTTGTTATTCCGAAAAAACATACCAGAAATGAAAAAAAACAATGGCATGTGGAAGCTATAGATGTATATATGTGTCAATTCACCAATATTCAGGTGACCTACAATCATGAGCCATATAGCAATACCTTTGGCAACATCCACATATGGAAGTCTCATTTTTTGTACCATAATATATGTTATTTATTAGGAGCCAGAATCTCATCATAGAAGTCCATCAGGCACTTCCTGACAAAACCTTGTTCAAAACGGGAGGCTATCATCTTCCTGGCATTTGCAGCCATTCGTTCTCTTGCAGGTTTATTTCGAATCATGTCCAACATGGCTTTATATAAAGCATCCGTATCCTTTGAAGGAATAATAACACCATTCTCTCCCTGAACGATAATCTCACGTGAGCCGTTAATATCTGTCACGATGCTTGGCAGCCCCATTGCACCAGCCTCTATCACCGTATTAGGGAACCCTTCACGATAACTGGGGAACACAAAACAATCAGCAGCAGCATAACAAGCCAACATCTCATCTCCATATTTGGATCCAAGATATTCGATAGATGGGTTATTCTCAATAATATCTTTAGATGACTGTGATATTGGATCTAAATCATCTTCATAGGGGCCAATCAGCAAAAATCTGACAGGGGCAATACCAGACAGCATTTCCATCGCCTGACACAACTCGTTGATTCCCTTATCCCGCACAATTCGACCAACGAAGACAAATGTAAAGACATCAACCTTTCTGATTTCCTGTGCCAAAGCCATCACCTCAGGCCGGCGATCAAATCGTACCATATCAATGCCACGAACATTTCCATATCCCAGCACTTTTATAGGTTTCTTTGTAATCCCATTCTTGAGAAGGTCATTCTTCACACCTTCTCCCTCTGGAATCACATGGGTCGCACAAGCACATGTAAGGCTATCTGTCAGCATCAGTATCTTCCGCTTGAGTCCCGTCGCTGTCGGGAAAACAAGCCCAGTAAACGTATGCACCCTTACAGGAACTCTCGTCAGCCAAGCAGCTATCATGCACAACAATCCTGCTTTGGGAGTCATCGAATGCACCATCATAGGCTTCTCCCTCAGGAACACATACAACAACCGACACAATGAAACCAAATCATGTCCCAAAGAAATATGCCGTTCCATCGGGACGCGAATGCCTCGAACACCATATTGCTTTTCGACCTCATCCAGTTCATGACCTGGTGAAGACAACAATATCACCTCATACTGCTTTTGCAGTTCAGGCACCATGCCCGTCACAAAATCAACAGACATAGAAACAGTACATGCGCGAATAATTTTTAGTTTCCTATTCATAAACATTTATATGCTCGTGCATATGCATCTACCATATTATTAATGTCGAAATGCTTGGCACGTTCATAACATCGGGTGGCAATCTGGTCATAATATGAACGATCCTCCACTAAATGTTTGATTATATTAGCCAAAGCCAGGTCATCACCATGAGGGAAAAGGAGACCATACCCATTTGTAATCTCACGCAATCCATCCACATCACTGGCTATAAAGGGTTTACCAACTGCCATCCCTTCAATATTTGAAAGTGACAATCCCTCAAAATGAGACGACATCACAATAACATCAGCAGTATGTAGTATCTCAGGTATATCGGATCTTAATCCAAAGAATCGCACTTGCTCATATACTCCCTCGCTTTCAACCAACAATTCCAAGGATTGACGACGTTCACCATCGCCGACAAGCCATAGTTCAAATTTTCCTTTATCCAAGTGGCGCATTGCTTTAATAAGTGTATCCTGATCCTTCTGATAACGAAAACCAGCCACCATTACAACGACAAAACGCTTTGAATCACGTAATTTCATATTAGGTTTGGCAGAATGATACCACTCAACATCAATACCATTAAAAATCGTTGTAATCTCTGCCTTGCATTTTCCAATAGATTCTCTCAGATTGATTTCCGCTTGATTTGATATACAGATAATTTTACTGTATTGGTTATACATCCATTTATCAATAAGGACTGGATACCACTTCCAATCGCGCCGGCGATTCGTTGTGTTGTGTTCAGTGGTGACAAGTACTACTGAACACAACATAGAAGCAATTGCAGCAAATATCTGTGGCGCTGTATTATGTGTATGAACAACATCATAATGACGCATAATGCGCCATAACTTAAATATCTTTATCGGACTAAAATATCGCTCATCATACGACAAATCATAGACCCTACATCCCAATGACTGCAATTGCCGCTTAAATGGCGTATCTTTTCCATAAAACAAACACACATCCATCTCCAGCCCTTTCTGCCAAAGCCTCGGCACGATATCAACAATCAGTTTCTCTGCTCCTCCTGTTTGAAGAGACGTAATCACTTGAAGAATCTTCATAATTCTTTACATCTATCAATGATTCTATGCATCACAACCTCTGGTGCTAGATAATCATCGTAATACTTTTTTGCTCCCTGCATTAATTTCTGACGATAGCCCTTATCTTCTCGAATCAGTGAGATGGCTTCTCGTATTTCCTCCGTAGAGTTAACTATATGTATATTCTCTCCGTGAACTAATCCCTTACCAGGCATTTCCCTTGACAAGGGAGTTGATATTATCGCTTTCCCCATACACAAGTATTCTGGAAGTTTCCAACCATGACAGCCAGCAACAGAGGGAGTATTAAAAACAACAAAGGATCGTTTTGTCTCATTAATATACTCCTTCATACTAAGACGTTTTTTATATAGGAAGTCTTTGTACCTCTCCAAATAGTTTGCATAGTTGGGGAATTCCTTTAATACCACAGGATCGTTAATATAAAATAATCCTCCACCAATTTTCACGCCCAATTCCTTACAACACTGCAGGAAATCGCCACGATATCGGTTCGTCGTTGCATCAGTATCCTTATCATACCATAGAGTTGAAGCATGGAAAATATAATTATCATCAATATTTACTTCCTTCTCATATTTTTTATACTGTTCTCTGCGATATATTGGGTATAAGTAATCCCTAAAGTAAGAATATCTAGGGATAGTCATATAACCGTTTGCAAGTTTCATATTGCTCATGCATCTGAATAATGCTGATATAATAGTACCCTTCCTAACTCCGAAGCTTGGTCCTATCACCATCAGTTTGTCAAATTTCAATAAATCGCCTTCTTTCACATTTATCTTACAATACAAATGAGCCCAATCATATTGAGCCTCCATTATATCACAACGGTCACTAAAATCAATATAGACCTTATGACTTATACTTTTATCTACAATCAATATAGCCATACCTCTGCGATATTGCTCTGTTATCGTATAAGGAATATCTTTAAATGGTCTTATGTCATATTTGACATCAACCTTAGGACATATTCTTTCTAAGCCAAGAAGATAAAAAGTTGCATAATTGTACATTATGCGAGGATCAATAATAAATCTCATATGTCATTTATAGAGTTGTGATGTCTTAACTTTATGTCGTGTATATAGATATAGAATAAACCCAGGAAGGATCGCTAATACCGTTAACAAACTTTGTGGTGATTCCTGAACAAAGTGCCAATTCCGACTACGCACAGAATGCGACACAAAATGGATATTATCCATCATTCTACGTTTCCAAGAATGTGTATGCTGCATATCAAACTTTCTAAGGAAAGCAAAACCTTGAGGATTATTCCAATATTGCCGCCACATGCCTCTACTTGACCCATCATCTTGATAGTCCACTATCGCATACACATCATTAGATACAAGAAGCGGCATCAGCTCATCGATCATATGATACTTAAAAATCAGCCCAACATATCTTTCACCTTCAAACAAAGGATATTCTGGAACGCTACAAATAACAGATGTACGATACACCAGTTTCTTATCACCAGTTCCTTTTTGATCCTCATAATATCCTCTTAATGTAGTTTTCCTCAATCCTACAGGGAATCTATCCCCAATCACCCCACCATCCTCAGTTGCATCAAGGCCCATGAATCCCGCGACATCATTAGAGCCATATTTCTTCCAAAAAGAAACAATCTTCTCTACTGCATCATCAGGCATCCAATCATCAGAATCTATGCATGTATTCAATTCCGTATGAATGTTCTTATAGGCGGTATTATGTGCTCCATGCATACCTTGATTTTTTTGGTAGATATATCGGATTGGAATTATATCTTCAGCTATCCAACCCTCCACAAGACCTCGTGTATTATCAGAAGATCCATCATCTACGATCAACCACTCAAAGTCTTTACATGTCTGACGGCACAAACTTTCATACGTTCTTCCAATCGTGTGCGCCCGATTATAGGCTGGTGTAAAAATCGTAAGAATCGGCTTATTCATAAATACAACAACTTATTTTCCTAACAGCCACAAAATCGTTGTAAATCCAAAATGTCCCAAAAGAATCCATGCAGTCTTTTCGCTATGATGTTTGATAAATACAGGGAAATTCAACAATGGATATGCCAAAACAATGGGATATATAAACCATGAAAGATAAGCTATCCGGTTTGAGAACATAGCTCTAATAGCCAATACCCAAAATGCATTTGCATAAATATATGTTCCTAGAAGGATTAAATAAGTTTTACTATACAATTTTCGCTTAAATATCGTATACCACCCTAATAGAATTGGCATTGAGCTATACAGCAAGAAATCCCAACGGAAACGATGCTCCAAAATAAAGCCATCTGCGTCATTACCCTTTAATTCTGAAGCAAGGCGTTCATCATAACTTATTGATGACAACAAATTATCAATATAGCCACCAATAGACAAACTTAAGACAATAGCGCCAATCCATGCAATATACATATATTTAGGTCTACTCATATAATAAGTAAAAAACATGGTCGCAACTGGTAATGCCGCAGATTTATGACAACCAATCCCGATTAAAGACCAAAATAAAGCCCAAACCTTTTCCTCTTTACAAAGACAGGCCACAGCCATAATAATGAAACTGCAGGCCACACCATTTCGAATACCATTCACAGAGAAAGAGTAAAATTCAAATGAACCAATACAAAACAACATCAGAAGAGCGCCATGCCGGTAATCTATTTTTTTACAACCCATAAACATCATCCAAATATAAAAGAACATGATTATTGCAAAGAAAAAATGTACATTCATCATTTGAGCACATGAATGCATGAGCGTACTAAACAACCAATCACTTCCAACATCTTCTGATCCTTGCATGTTAAATACGCCGAAATCTTCTAATAGTTTGTATGATGCCGCATAATTATAAGTATCTCCGAAATATCTTGAAATAGGACGAAAGCCAAAGAAGAAAATATAAAAGATTGAAAAAATAAGAATCGGACGATAATTATCTTGGTTTTCTATCATTTTATATTTCGAACTACGACGCATCGCGGTAAAATATGATACCGTCATTAACATGACGATAAACCAATAAATAAAAAAGTAATACGGTGCTAAGAATTCCATTCTATTATCAGATGGTTATACAAAAAATGCCTCAATTTAGATTTGTTGAGCAGATTCACCCATCGAAATTGATTTTATATATTTATCGAATGGTATCTGTATTATCTCTAATTGATGTTTGTGAAATAAATAATATATCATAAAATAAAGGTTTGCTATACTGCGTGGTGTAAATTTCTTAATAAGATTCTTTAACCCCGTTCCTTTATTAAGCCAACTTCCATAAAAATTATGAGAGCAATAGCTTTCTGGGGTATTAATGGCTCCAACATAATCACGAGAATTAAAATAGCATGATGGAAAAATATTAATGACATCTGTATGAAAGTCAGATCTCTCAATGGGTTTTCTAACACAACGGAATCTGTAGTGTTGAACCAATCTGTCATGAAACACAACAGGTAGTCCTTTCATATTATAACTACCATCTGTATTGACGAATTCTAATCCGTCATATCTATCAAGCACTACCTTTATCCACTCTTGATGCGGTTCTGAGCCGATAATTGCAGGTTCAAAGCAATGAACTGCATCCTCACCTATAAAATAAGGAAGTTGAAGAAGGTCATTAAAACTTTTATATACTAAAACATCAGAATCCATATATATCCCACCATAATTGTATAATGCATAAAGACGGATATAGTCGGCTGCGAAGGCATATTTCTTTGACTCGTATGCCTGTTCAGTCCATCTCGTGCTATGAATATCAAAACGTTTAGTATCCCAAAGCCAAATCTCATAATCAGGTAAATGTTCATGCCAGGAATCTAAACACTTCCTTATACTGTCAGGATATTCATCACCAGACAACCAGCACAAATGTATTATCTTTGGTATCATATCAAATTATATAATTTCTCTATCTCATTCATATTTCCATAATCATGGGTTTGCAGATAATCCACAATTAGCTGCTGCAACTGCTGATTCTGAATAAAAGCTGCTATTCCTTTAGCACAGTCCTCATTATCCATTGGCACAATGATACCATCCACACCATGCTTTATCTGACTCTTTGCCGTAGGATAATCTGTGATCACCACTGGTTTACAAAGAATCTGCGCTTCACGGGCAGTCACTGATTTCCCCTCATAACGAGAAGGTTGGGCATAGATATCACATGCCTTAATATAAGGATAGGGATTGGAGCGTTTACCCAGAACGATAACAAAGTCCTCCATGCCAGCCTCATGGATACGCTGACGTATCAGCGAATCATCACCATAGCCAATCAGGAACCAATACAAATTAATGCCCTGCTCGCGAATACGACGACATATATCAGGCACATTATCGTAGTTTTTTGCTTCACAGAAGCGACCAACAGACAACATTTTCACGCCATCTCCTGCCAACTCTGCACTTGCATCAAACTCCACTGCACGTTTCCGGATAAATTCCGTTTGAAGAATATTCTCCATCTCTACGATTCTATCTTTTAAAGAAGGAAACACTTGAAGAAATGTTCTTGTTACATCAGGAGAAATTGACATGATGTGATTATACGATGACCAGACCGGAAGTTCCTGCTCTACATTTATATCAATGCGCGTATAGTCCGTATGTATCCAACAAATCTTTTTCTTCGCTAAGACCTTGTCGATAACATAATTGTGGGGAAAATGAAAGCTGATGGCTAAATCATATTCACCAAGATAATACAAACTGGGCAAAAAGGCTGATACATTATCGGCAATAAAATGGTAAATTGCTGTACTCTCAGACAAACCTTTCTTACGCAGATAGTTACGGAACTGCCATTTTGCCTTCATCCTGCCATAGAGCACTCCCCAACAACCATCCAATAAAGCCTGCTTCATTGAGCATTCGATGTGTGCATATTCTTTTATTTCCGAAAGGAGATTCACCTCTTTAGGTATGAACTGCATCATCTCCCCACAATGCGCATGCAGGAACAAATCCACATCATATCGAGTATAATCAATTGACTGCAACAATCCAATCAAAGCAGATTCAGCCCCACCCAATTCCAAATAATGCATGGATATGAAAATACGTTTCTTTCGGCAGTGTGAATAATGATCTAACTCCATTATCATGATAATTTATGCATTAGCGCCCTGAGACCTGCGAATAATGATGATGAAACAGACAAAAGAACTAAATTCCGATGGCTATAAGCATACAAATACAACATATTTTCCAAGCCTCTATTATTTTTCATTGCCCACGTCATAGACTCTATTGTGTATGGATGGTTCATCACTCTGCACATCTCATTCCTCTTTTCCTCTTTATTCCAAGGGCAGTCTGGATGAAATAGATTAAAACGAAGCGTTTGATCTACGCTTTGATAAAAACGTTTTTGAAGATAATCATCAAAACGAGAGTCAACTAGAGACCACGATTTGCGCAATTTCTCAAACTGTTCTCTAACACTGACATAGATATCAAAGCGATCGGGAATAAAACGAGAACGGGTATTACCTTTGTCGTATATATAATACAAGTATAGAACTTCTGACGATAAATACATTCTATCCAAATGCTGATAACATTTTAAGTTAAACACTTCATCTTGCTGAATACGTTGATCTTCAAATCGTAAATGATATTTATCTAAGAAAGATTTACGATAAAATTTATTCCACGGAAATCCGTTTCCATAAGGTACAAACAGGATTTCTGAAAGATAATAGCTCTTCAACACCTCATTTGACTCTATTAGAATATCCGGGAATCTTACACTATCGATATTCCCTTTTCCATATTTCACATCCTTTACATTAAATCCAAAGGTGAGGATATCCACATCCTTCTCATTCATCAATTTCACGCATCGATCTATCAATTCGGGGTACGCCTTGTCGTCTATATCGAAGAAATAGATAAAATCACCTTTCGCATTATCTATTCCCATATTTCTTGCAGAACCTGCACCTTCATTCTGTTTATGAAATACGCGTACGTGATTATATTTCTTTGCAACTGCATCACAAACATCTCCACTGCCATCAGTTGATCCATCATCTATTAACAGTATTTCAATCTCGGGGTATGACTGCTCGCAAATGATATTTATCCCATCCAAAATATATTGCCTAACATTATAAATTGGAATTATTATCGAAACCAATTGCTTAGTCATTACATTACTACCCATATTAAATTTACTGATTCTGTCACAAGATTCTCAGCTCGACTTTATTCATCACAGTTTTACCATATTCTATTGTAACGCCAGTAAGAATCGTTCCAAAACCTACTATAACATTATTAGAAAGATTCGTACCTTTCAGTATTGATGAATTTTCCCCAATCCAACAATCATCACCAATATGTATTGGTTTTGTTTTGGGGCGCTCTAATTCCTTACCAAAATATGGCCAATATTTTTCTGCAATTTCTCGTCTTTTTTCAGAAGGATAAACATTGTGTGTATTGGTATCCCATATATTAACATTATAACTGATTTGGTTGTAATCCCCAATACTTACTGACTCATCACATCGGACCTCTGAACCATCATTAATATTAGTATAGTTACCAACACTCACTTCGCCACCAAATCTTATCCAAAAACGTCTTGCAGTCAATTTTGAATGATGCCCTATGGTTATTTTTCCATCTTCAATTATGTATTGGCCATTTTTTATTTGTGTATGAGCTCCGATTTTAACGTTTCCATTTATGTACATCTGACAGTTTTCAATAATAACATCATTATCAACGGTTAAAGTTGAACCATTATCAATGAAAATAGAACTATTAGATAAACAAAAAGCGCTACCAACCCTAAGGTTTCCTGTTCCATGAACCCTTACACAATTATTATGTAGTCTATATTTCCACTTATTTTCCACACAGAAACATAGGACTCTATCTATTATCTCCATCACCATTACTTTTCTATAAAACCAGAACTATGCAGCAAAGAAAAAAATCGGATTTTGAAAGAAATATATCTCAAGTAATAATAATACGGATTCAAAAAACGTAATCCATATACAATAGAAGAAGCTAATGAAGGTGTGAACTCCCTATCATAGATACTTTTCACATAGAACCAAAGCCACCAACTAATACTTTTTTCTAAAGACAAAAAATAAGACGAGGCCAACTTACGGCTTTCTGAAAATTTACGATAGTTTGAATTATCTTTTGATTGTGATAAAGATTTGGGGCTTACGCGATAACATACTGTTAGTTTAGGTAGATACTTAATAACTAATCCTGCAAAAATCGCTTTTACCCAAAATGGTTTATCTTCCATCATTGGAATACTCTCATCAAAGCCTCCCAACTGAGTATAAGTAGATCGCTTCATGAAACAACATGGAGCTGGCAGAAGCGAATATACCAATTGCCAAATCTTAAACTGATATGGTGTCAAATGATTAAAATATACAGACGGACTAACAATCCCATCTCCACTCTGCCCTTGGCCAAACACCTTCATATCAGAAAAAAGCAGATCCGTCTCAATATGTTTTTGTACATAATCAATATTATCTGAGATACAATTGGGTAAAAGACGATCATCCCCTGCGAAAATCTTAATATATTCGCCCGTACCTCTTCTAGCTGCTCTATTACAATTTGCACTTACCCCTGTGTTTTTTTCTACAGTCAATACTTCAGTTTGAATAAACCTATCAGCATGCTCATCCATCCATTGGCGACATATCTCAACCGTATTATCCTGCGAACAATCGTCAGACACTATCAACTCGATATTTATATATGTCTGCTCGAAAACACTGTCAAGCGCCTCAACAATAAACTCAGACGAGTTATAAGTGATTATACATACCGAGACTAACGGCTTCTTCGATTCTGCATTAGGCATGACTTCTTTTCTTTATCAAATAATCCTTTATAGGTTTCTCTATAACTTCATGAAGGAAAGTTGAAACCACAAGACAACACAGGAGAGAAACGATTATACGAATACAATTAGCATCTCTATTAATAATTTTAAACACTACAATAGAACTAATAGTCCATACATAAAATTGGGCAAGAAAAAAGGCAAATGACAATTTGCTCAGGTATTGTAACAATCTAGAACTATCTAAACTTCTAAAGGATACATTCCTAAAGATTAAGAACATAACAATAAAACAAGGCAGGACAACCCAATTCATTAACATATAGTCACGTCCTGGGAAAAATATATCCCCGTAGCTAACACCAGTTACTAACAATGCTACTATTAAAAGCAATATCAGCTTATTCTGAAAAACGCCAAGGCTCATCCACTCATGTTTCTCATCATGTAAGACTGCGATAAGAACTCCTATTGAGAATTCCAGAATCCGAAAGAACGGATTATCATATATACTAGCTAACATAAAATGACGCTGGACAATAGGAGATATGAACAAGACACTCAAGATCGCCCCCCCCAATACCATTTTCTCTTTACCCGAAAGGTTTCTAAATAGCCATTGTATGAAAGGAAACAGCAAATAACAGGGTAAAAGACATGAGATGAACCATGTTCCACCATTATGAGATACAGTAAACAAGGAAGAAAAAAAAGACTGGAGTCCAAGAGCTTCTATTGGAAATAGTAACAATTCAGACTGCCAAGAGTCACTGCTAAAGAATAGAACATGTATGATAGCAACAAAATAGTACAGAGGCACTATACTAATTAATCTCTTCAATAAGAACTTCTTGTATTCACTAATATCTGTCAAAACATTTTTATTTGAAAGATTTAGTGCATAGCCTGACAACATAAAGAACCCTGTCATAGCAATAGCACCCAATCTTACAAAATGATCAAAAATACCATAATGACAATCAAAATGCATATTAGAATGGAAAAGGAATATAAGCAGGGCTAAAGAAACCCGAAACAAATCTAGACCGATATTCCTTTTTGTTTGATCTATAGCTGGTGATGATTCCATTAAAAATGATTAATCAGATCAATAATGTAGGAAGCCTCTTCTATTGTTATCGTTGGTCCAATGGGCAAACTTAGTTCTTCATCAGCAAGCCACTCTGTAATTGGCAATGCCAATTGTGGATTATTCCATGTCGCCTTGGCATAACACTCCTGCTTATGAGGAGCTATTGGATAATGACACACAGTACCTACCCCATTCTGCTCTAGGTAATCATGTAGGGCATTACGTTTGCCCTCTTCAACAAGGATCGGGAACAGATGGTAAGCATTTTGATCATCTGGCAACAGATCTGGTAGCTTAATCAGAGGATTATTGATATGCTTATAATAATAATGAGCCACCTCCTTACGGTGCTGATTATCCCTAACAAGATATTTCAGTTTCACATTAAGTACCGCAGCCTGAATCTCATCTAATCGGCTATTTCGGCCTGTGTATTTGAATACATACTTCCTTTGAGAGCCATAATTTGCTAAGGCACGAATAGCTGCAGCCAGTTCTGGGTCATCGGTTGTCACTGCCCCACCATCACCTAGCGCACCAAGATTTTTCCCAGGATAGAAACTATGACCAGCTGCATCACCGATGGATCCCGTCACTCTACCATCATAGAATTTACATCCGTGCGCCTGGGCATTGTCTTCAATCAACTTCAGATTGTACTTTTTACAGAGTTCACCAATTTTATCTGTATATGCTATACGTCCATAAAGATGAACTATTGTAATTGCTTTGGTCGTTGGTGTAATCAATCCCCCTATCAGATCATCATCAATCTCCAATGTATTGGGCTTTGGTTCACAAAGTACGGGAATCAATCCATTCTCTGTGATAGCCAAGATGGTTGCAATATAGGTATTGGCTGGCACGATCACCTCATCACCAGGCTGCATCACGCCCATTTCAATATAGGCTCGAAATATCCAGATCAATGCATCCAGTCCATTGGCACATCCTATACAATATTTTGAGCCGATAAAAGATGCATAGTTCTCTTCAAAGCGCTTATTTTCTTCACCCTGAAGATACCAGCCACTATTCACAACACGATTAACGGCCTCATTAATCTCTGAACCATGCAGGGCATTAACGTCTTTTAATGATAGAAATGGAATATGCATAAAATTAAACAATGTTTACAATTCTACTTAATGTCGTTATTAAATCATAGCCGTCCCAAACCAACTTAAAATCCATAGACTTGCCCAGTGGTACAAATCTATCAATACCCTGCGGATGGTCTTCGTTCACAAACTTAATAATCTCCTCACGTGTCAGTCCATAATAAGTAACTGTCTGGCTCTTGGTTGTGGCAATCGGCAGCAAGTCAAAGAGCGACTTGGCATCATACTCATAGAAGAAGCCACTGTTGAAACGGTAATCCATCAGGACCGGTGACAAGCTATCCACCTGTATGCGGGTAAGCAAGGGCTGTTCTACCGTCACCTTAGCCAACTTCAAGTTGGCGGCGGCCTTGTACAAGGCATTAATCTTACCAATGGTCTGTACTGGTGCTATGTTGTAATGCACCTTAGCATAATTCACCACTTTTTTCCAGAAAAGCTCTTTTGCCTCAGCCTTTTTCTCTCCTATCCATACAATGATACGTGGTGCAGTACAAGCATTCTGGTCAGAAAAGTAGGTGTCGTTGTAGAAGTTCTGTACTACTTTATCTTGATCATCAGCACCAAGGAATGCATCTGCATTCAGCACAGAGAATGAATAGCGGTCTGCAAAGTTCACTTCATTGGCCCTAGGCTGCAAAGGACTCTGACGGATTTCAGCAATAGTTGCATCACCACCCCAAACTACACGACTCTGGCAAATACCTGAGAACAGGTCAGTAATCTCCTTGATGGGAGGATACTTCACAAAGCAGATATACGGTGCCATATCCTTGTGAGTTGTTTCAAGAAGCTCACGTACACAATCGCTGATAATTTGTACTTGCGGGAAGTCATTCGCAGGAAGTCGTACAATATTGGCATTACCGGCCAGCAAACCAGCTGCAAAGCTAAAAGCACAGTTTACAGGCACATTGCTCGGAGTACTATGGAACACAATTCCACGACCTAATCTTCGTTCAAGGTCTATGTACTTTGCCTTTTCCTGCATCAAAGCACCTTTGCGACACCAGAATCCGAAGGTCATCACATCAGAATACTGGCGACCTTTCTGCATCACAAGTTTAGACAGGTCATTAAAGAAAGAGATGACAGGTTCTGCAAATGGAGACAAAGCCGGAACAGAAGACATCTGCTCAATGGTCTTGTCATCACCAATCACGAACTCCAATTCTGAAAGTTTACCAAATTTGGCTGCATAGGTATCAGAGCAACCACGAATCTCTGCGTTCTTAATACGTCCGTGGATATAGAAATATTTACCCTTTCGACCACAAGGGCAGTCATCCTCTCCTATAACTACGCCCTCATCTTCTGTCAACAGCACATGACCAGGGTAGCTCTTTGGCAGTACACTCACCACCTCTATGATACCTGTCTCTCCGTTCTTGGCAACAGAAAAGTCTTTCGGGTTACGAATGATTATATCCGAGAAATTAGAGGCATGAAGATGACCATGTTCACACTCGATATATATTGTACCCGTCTGCTCCACCATACCGTAATAATCATGGACGTTCTCAACCTTAATACCACAGACATCATTCAGACACTGCTTGAACTGGGCGGTAGAGACGGATTCTGCCACCAGCTTCTTCCAACCGCCTCCATGAATCAGTACACCTTTGGAGAGATCTGGCTTGTAGCCGCTCTCCAATAACTTTTTATAGAAGTGCTGCCAAATCATGAAAGTAAAACCAAATAGGAAGATGGTCTCATCTTTGTGCTCCTCCAAGTAAGCTTTTATTCCATCAATATCCAGCTCCATGTTCTCATCCAGCGCATACATACGTTTACTACCAAACATGGAGAATCCTAAGATACCAGCTCCACGAGCAGAGAACATATTTCTATCCTTCACCACGTTGCTGGAATCAAGAATAATCATCGGGACGCGCTTGTTGCCCAACAGTGAAGCCACAATCTTAGTGAGTGTTTTGGTCTGATTTGCTGATGTTTCTCTATCCAGATATATCTTGGATGTTTTTTGTCCAGTAGTACCAGAGGATGTCATTGTTTTAATCACTTCATCTTCTGCAACACTACGCAGTGTCAAGTCCTTAAATAAACTAACCGGCAAGTAGGGCAAATCCTCATAATGCTGAACTTTGTTAATGTCAAAGCCAGTACCATCCAGCATCTTGCGGTATTCCTCACTATGCTCATAATGGTATTTAGTGAGGTTCACCAAATACTCATCCAAAACATTGTGTTTATCCTCTTTTCCTAAAGAATACGGAGCAATCTCCAATAATTCTTCTAGTGTCATATTTCAATAATTACCAAATTTCAAATCTCAACTTTCAATTATATCATCGCTTGCATCGCAGGATAATCGATCTTGCCTGAACTCTTTACTGGAATGGCATTGATTACACGTACTTCAAATGCCTTGTTATTCAAGCCTGTCTTTTCTACCAGCAATTTCACCACCTGTTCTTCCAAGCCTTGCTCTATTACAAAGATGGTAATCTTATCATCCACGCCAACACATGCGCAACTATTTGTTACGTTACTCTTAACTATCTGCTCTGTGGCATCCAAATTACAACGGTTGCCCCATACTTTCACGAATCTCTTTAAACGACCAGTGATGTAGTAGTAGCCATCAGAATCGCGTCTGGCCACATCGCCTGTATGTAACACTCCATTGTTCTCATCGCCTTTAGCGAGGTCTGCCCTACATTCAGCATAACCAAGACTAACGTTGGGGCCTTCATAAATCAATTCTCCATCTACATCGGGGACTTCTATGGTATTGCCGTTTGCATCTATCAGCGAGAATTCACCTCTTGGGATGGCAACACCAATGCTGGCATATTTATCCAAGGCATGTTCCAGTGGCAGGTAACTCATTCGAGCTGTCGCTTCTGTCTGACCATACATCACAAAGAAGCGTTTTTCTTTGCTCTGAGCCCACTCAATATACTCTTTAGCTATATCCTTGTTTAATTTGCCGCCTGCCTGTGTCATCGTCTTCAGGTATGGCAAATCCATACGCATAAAACGCAACATCTTCAACATATCGTATGTATAAGGAACACCTGCTATAGAAGTGGCTTTCTGTTCTTTCAAGAAACTCCAGAAATCTCTTTGAGCAACAGTACCTTCCGTCAACAAAATAGTTGCGCCTCTAATAAGGTGGCTGTTTATTACAGATACACCATAGCTATAGTAAGAAGGCAAAGTCGTTATAGGACGTTCATTTTCATCAATCTCCAGATATTCTGCAATGGATTCAGCATTAGCTAGTATATTTTGGGCAGAAAGGCGCACGAACTTTGGTGAGCCCGTACTTCCCGAAGTTGTCAAACACAAAGCCAACTCAGAATTTATCTCTGGCTTATCTACTGCCACCTCATACTGCATCTTTTGTAATGAGAAGGTCGCATATTGATAGATGGTTTTACCACCGATATTATCTATCTTATCAGTTGAAATCCAAACATATTCCGGCTGATAGATTGCCATCAGGTTTTGCAAGACTGTGATATCCTTACTGCCATCCAACAGCACTATGGGGTTATTGTGCTCCAAAGAGGACACATAGCCCACCAAAGACCCCAAGCGGTTCTCGCTGAGACAAAACAGAAGACCTTTTTCGGTGATTGCATCAGCGAATCTTGCTGCCTCAGCATTCAATTCTCCGTAAGTCAGCTGTTCACCTTTATCGGTAAATACTGCAATGTTTTTTGAATATCTATCTAAATCGAACATCATCAAATGTTATTTGTGTCTTTTAGAATAAATGGATCGCCATGCCCTGGCATTACTATTGTATCCTTTCTCAGTCTTTTCAGATAAGGCAAAGTGATATTTTCATAATCTACTTTATTTCCCCCAGGGAATGTAGTTATAATAGAAGTGTTCAGAATGAGCGTATCACCAGTGAATACCATCTCCCCACACAGACTATAGCAAGCGCTCCCTTCGCTATGTCCTGGAGTTGAGATTACCTCAAAATCTAAATCACCTATATGAAGTCTATCTAAATTGACAAATGTTCTGTCAGCAACAATGGTGAATGGTTTATATTTTTTTTTGAAATCCTGATAGCGAGATCCTCCATCCTTCCTGTCTTCTTCAGCAAGTACTAATGCTACCAATCGAGCCTGTGGTCTTTTGCTGTTCATTAGTCTTTCAGCACATCTCTCCTGACAATAGACTGTAGTGTCTGTATGCTCTTTCAGCCACATCACGCCACTGATATGGTCATAATGACCATGCGTTAACAGGATGTGTACTTTTTCAATATCTTTTTCCTTAAATAGCTCTAACAAATCCTCAGCCTCATTTGGATCAAGTACCACAGCCTCATTTCCTGTAAGTATAGTAAACATATTGGATTTCACAGGTGCATATATGCTCCTATACACCTCTATCTTCCTATTTGCAATCTCAAATGAGAATAAATCCATGTATCAAATAGCGTTCTCAACATCCTCAACGACAAGTTCAGGAGTTAAACGGTTCTGTACCAGTAACCCATCGTAGTCACAAGCCAAGTCAAAGCTATCGTGAATACCACACCGGAGGAGTCTAGGCATTCCTGTCGTTTCGGTCATCACCTCTGCCACTGCAGCTCCAAGGCCTCCAAGTTTACTATGCTCCTCAACAGTTACAGCCAGCTTGTAATCTTTTGCTGTCATCACTGCTTCACGGTCAATGGGCTTCACTGTAAACATATCATATACGGTTGCCGTAATACCCTTTTCTGCAAGCACCTTTGCTGCCTTTAAAGCAGAATTAACCATCGTACCAACAGCGTAGATGACCACATCAGTACCCTCTGTTAATTGCTTTGCCTTTCCTATCTCAAAGTCCGTTTCTTCTTTATAAACCATCGGGCAATTAAGATTACCTGTCAGTCGCATATATACTGCATTTTCCGCTTTACGAGCCAATTCAAACTGTTTCACTGCAGATGCAGCATCAGCAGGTGAAAGGATGGTGATGTTTGGTATTGAGCGCATCACGGCCAAATCCTCTATGGTATAGTGTGTATTACCTGCGAAGCCTTGACTCAAACCAGCGCCAGAACCCACCACAATAATTTTCTCCTTCATATAGCCGCAGAAATGACGAATTTGCTCACAACTGCGCATCGTGATAAAGGTTGCGTATGTGGTAGCGCAAGGATGGAATCCTTCTGCTGCAAGTCCAGCGGATATTCCAATCATATTCTGCTCTGCAATACCAATGTTATAGAACTGGTTGGGATAGGTTTCCAAATACTTGGACATACCCGAAAGTGTTGCCAAGTCAGCTGTCAAGAGAACGAACTTCTCATCTTCTTGTGCAGCATCCAAAACAGCTTGTCCAAAGATAGAACCTCTCTCCCCCAACAAAGAGCAGGAACGCGCTGAAAGTCTAGTAATCTCATACATTTTCAACCTCCTTTCTTGCTTGTTCATACTCTTCTGCACTAAGGGTATGGTGGTGCCACTCTTTCACGCCTTCAATGAATGATACGCCTTTACCTTTGATGGTATTGGCTATCACGCACGTTGGTTTCTCTCCAGTTTTCTTGAAGGATTTAGATAGTTCGTCACAATTGTGACCATCAACCTCATAGACATCAAAACCAAACGCTTCGAATTTCTTTCCTAGGTCAATCTGGTTCATCACGTTTTTTGTATAGCCATCATACTGCAGTTGGTTCTTGTCCACAATTACAGTGAAGTTGTTTAAGCTAAAGTTGGCGGCAGACATGGCTGCTTCCCAAATCAAGCCTTCATCACATTCCCCATCACCAACCAAAGCAAACACACGACTGTTTAAACTTTTTCTTTTGCAAGAAAGCGCCAAGCCTACGGCAAAGGTCATACCCATACTCAAGCTACCGCCAGAGAACTCTATACCATTCTCCAGATTACGCATGGCATGACCATGGAAATGCGAACCATTAGTCTCAAAACTGGCAATATCCTCGTCCGTAAGGAACCCGACCTTATTGAGCGCAGAATAATAAGCCAACACACAATGACCTTTGCTCACTACCAAACGATCTCGGTTCTCATCAGTGGGATTGTTCACATTAAAATGCAATACATCACCATAGAGCGTTGCAAGAATCTCAATAGATGACAATCCTGGTCCAACATGGGAGCCATTCTTTCCACAGTCGAAAGCCATCTTCAAGGCTTGGAGTCTTAATTCTTTTGAAAACCGCTTTAAATCCATGTCTTTATTTTGAAATAGAAAGACGCAAATCAGTACCTCCTCCATCTACCTTAATTGTCTCACCGGTTACATAGGAGGATTTATCTGAGGCAAGGAATAAGCAAACTTCTGCGATCTCATCTGGAGTACCAAAACGATGCATACCTAAACCTTTCTTGATTTGGGCTTCAGCTTCACCTTCTAGTACGCCCAACATCTTGGTCTGCGTAAGTCCGGGTGCAACAGCATTCACACGAATACCTGCGCTACCAAGTTCTCTCGCCAGTTTCTTGGTCGCAATCACCAATGCGGCCTTGCTGGCTGCATACTCCATCTGAGAAGTATCTTCACCCCAGGCTGCAATGCTAGCAATGTTGATAATACTCCCGCTCCTTTGCCTCATCATACTGCGGCAAACAAGCTGAGTCAGCTCAATGGCACTGAAAAAATTAACTTCCATCACTTTACGGATATCCTCCATCTTTGTCATTGAGAACAACCTATTTGGACTGACAATACCTGCCGCATTTATAAGGATGTCAATAGAATGCTTTTGTATCACAATTTCCTTAATGCCCGATTTGATGGAATCAGAATTATCAAGTTCCATGTGAACAGGTTTAATCCATACTTTACATTCTTCCTCCAATTGATGAATCTTATTAAAGAAGTCATCATCATCGCGGCGTATAATAGCCCAGCAGTTGCAACCGTTCTTTGCGAAAAGTTGCAATGTTGCTAGTCCAATACCACTACGGGCACCAGTTATGATAGCGTTTTTACCTTGAAGCATTCTATTGTCCTCGATTTAGATTGCAACCTCGTATTTTTTCAGAATTTCCTTGCCCTTCTCGTAAGAAGAAAGGTCAATGATATCATCCATTTCCATCATGATGTCAAAAGCATCCTCGATGGCAGCAACCAACGACATGTGACCTACAGAGTCCCATCCAGGTACGGCTTGATACTTGAGGCCTTCGAGCTGTGCCTCTTCTACACTCAATGTCTCGCAGAAAACAGCGTTGTACTTTTCTAAGTTTGTCATAGATATTATTAAATGAATTATTATTTAATGCGCCAAGTTTTTAACAATCTATCTCTTACCGAATGATAGTTTTCGGGTAGCAGTTCAAAATACAGGTCTTCATTTTTTTCATAAAGATAAACACCCCCCAAAGCACGATTGACTTTTAAGGCGCTCGTGTTGTCTTTCCTTGTATCGTAAAAAACCTTTTCAAACTGAAGTTCATCAAAACATAAGTCGTACAAAATAATAGATGTCGCCAAAACATCTATCGGACTTGATCCCGGAATACATATCCAGCTACCCGTTGTACCATGGTTATCTTCTATACTGTATATTCTATTCACTCCAAACGGTTTTCCTTTCTTTTCATAAATAAAATAGAATTCCTTACCCTGCTGTTCTCTTTCCTTGTAACCATTAATCCATTGGATTTGATCTTCTAACGTGCCGTCGAAAGGATGGATATGTCTTGTAAGATATTTGTCGGAACGCAGTCTGTAGATAAACTCAGCATCCGACACCTGTACAAGACGCGTTATAATACCAAAGCGCAATAAGCAGAAATTATCTTGTAACGTTTTCATTTCTATAATTTAAAAAATCTTGATAATCACGAATATAATCTTCCTTCTGATAAATTTCGCTTGCAAGAACCATCGCTACAGCTCCAGAAGAAAAATCTACCAGGTCTCGCCACATTCCAGGTTTTACGTACAAGCCTTGATAGGGCCTATTCAGGAGGAAACTACGCTTGCATTGACCATCATCCAAAGTAACCGTGAAAGAACCTGATGCTGCTATTATCAGCTGTTCTAATTCGCGATGTGCATGAGCCCCTCTTGACTCTCCTCCAGGTACATCATATAGATAGTACACCCGTTTTACATCAAACGGAACCGTATCACCATTTTGGACAACGGTAATATTGCCTTTTCGATCACTATGATGCTTATCTAACTCAATGATTGTGCAATCATAAACACTATATTTTGCCATCTCGTTTCAAGTTTAAGAATTCATCATAGTCTCTTATATAATCATTAGCATCGTAATCAGTAGAAGAAAGGACAAGAGCCAGAGCGTTCGTTGAAAAGTTTTCCATTTCTCGCCACAATCCTTTGGGGACATATAACCCATAATAAGACCTATTCAACGTTAACACCTTCTTCTCTTTTCCGTCATCAAGCACCACATCGAAACTACCAGACAACGCGACAATAAACTCCTGATTCTCCCGATAAGCATGACCTCCGCGACATTCCCCTCCAGGCACGTCATAGAGCCAGTAGGTCCTACGTATCACAAAAGGAATATGGTTCTCCTGCTCAACAAATGAGAGATTTCCTCGAGCATCAAGAAATTTGGGAAGATTAATTATTTGGGGATGATTGAAATTCATTTATTTGAGTAGTTTAAGACTATCGATATCTTTTGAGACTTGTAAGCTAAAGATATCTGCACCAATTTTATTCAAATGAGCTGCATTATAAAAATATGATGTATCACTACAGATTGGATCATTACTATAATCCAATATTGGAATATCATATTTTTGAGAAATAGAATCATAATATTCATACATTCTATCAATTCCTCTAAACTTATTTGCAAACTCTAGATATAATGGTGAATATACAAAAATAATTTTCTTTCCTTTAGAATGCATATCATGGATATAGTCTTCAAATATCTGTTTGGCCTCCTTAGAACACGTATAATCAATTGAGTCTTTTTCTTGTAACAGAAAGTCATCCCATGTAGTTCTATTATTTTTGAAGCCTTTATATAACGGGTCCTTCTCTTCTGGATTAGTCAAAACATCATATACGTGAAAATCAAAAAAGCATGGGCAATAACGCCAAAAGGGAATATACTTCTCCATAAACGAGAATTTCTGATATTTATCAAAAGCCTCCATCAAATCTCTGTCAGAAAAGAAATAAGGATAGAATTGTTCTCTCTCAAAATCAGTGGTGATACCTGCAACTGTTCCATAATCTATGCTATAAATTATAGCGCGAGGTTCAGTTTCTTGTATCCTACAATAAGAATAATATCTTTCAACCTGGCGATTAACCAATGAAGCATTATATCCTAAATTATATGAACTAACATGAAGAATACTATCCATTATCCTCGGGTTAAAATGAACAAACGCACGTGAAGACCCCATAATAACCACATCATTTCTCAATTTCTGATTGTAGATATTGTTCCAAGCCTGAAACTCGAGAATATTAGAGTGTCTCAATTTACGCGAGAGAAAAAAATCTGCAATCGTGAAGATTACAAGTGTTATTCCCGCATATATGATCAATTTGGTAAGGAAACGGCCCATATCAGAATTGGAAATAAATAAAGGTCACAGGATTACCAGAACCAGCAATGATAAAGAACAGCATTGTAAAATATATAGCATAACGAGCAACAGGTGATTTGATCTTAAGATCAAGACCATGATCTCTTTGACGCTGGAACCATTCATTTGTTGTTAGAACAGAGCAAAATACCAATAACTTGATAAGTGTTAGAGGATCATTTGGAGTGGTAAAGGATGAATAATCAAACATCTTCCCCATATATCCATAGGCTTGACTGATACTAGTTGCTCGGAAAATAATCCATCCGAAAAGAATCAAAACAAAAGTAATTAATATATTTAAAAATTCTCGAATAGAAGGAACGCGTTTACCTTCCGCAACAATATTGTTATATTTCTTATTGCCACCTGTCAATATGAGAGGAACGAACAATAGTGCATGATACAGCCCCCATAAGACATAAGTCCAATTTGCTCCATGCCACAATCCACTAGTTAGAAATATAATAATAGTATTTCGTATTTTCTTCCATTTTCCATTTCTGCCCCCCCCAAGTGGTATATATACATAATCTACAAACCATGTATTTAATGAGATATGCCATCTTTTCCAGAACTCAGCTACATTACGAGAAAAATAAGGCAAGTTGAAATTCTTTTTTAATCTAATACCAAACAATTTGGCCGTTCCTATAGCAATATCAGAATAGCCAGAAAAGTCACCATAGATTTGAAACGTAAACATGAGGGCGCCAAACCATAATGTGCTAGCATTATATTGGGTATAATCACTGAAAACCGTATCTACATAGACCGCACAATTATCAGCAATTAACACTTTTTTAAAGAAGCCCCAAAGAATCTGTCGGCAACCATCAACAGCTTCCTCGTATTTAAATGAACGAGATTTTAAAAGTTGCGGCAATAAATTAGTGGCTCTTTCAATAGGACCAGCCACCAATTGAGGGAAAAAGGATACATATGCAAAGAAAGCAATATAATCCTCAGTAGGCCTTATTTTCTTTTTATAAATATCAATACTATAACTCAGTGCTTGAAATGTATAGAAACTAATACCAACAGGCAGTATCAATTGTAACGAAGTAACATGCAAAGAAAATCCTAAAAGAACAAATGCTTCTACGAAATTGCTAACAAAGAAATTATAATATTTAAATGTACCCAATATCAACAAATTGATACCAATATTAAGCCATAAAAATAGAAGGCTATTTGATTTGTACTTATATATCAATAAGCCACTCCACCAACTACATAAGGAAGTAAATGCTATAAGAATTAAAAAACGCCAATCCCACCAACCATAAAACACATAACTTGAAAGTACCAAGAATGCATTCTGCCATCTAAGATTCCTTTGAAGAACGCCCCAATATAACAGAAAAACTATCGGGAGAAAAAGAAAGAATACAAATGAATTAAATTGCATGATATCAAAGAAAGATATAGTTACAAGAGTATTTACTTATCATACTCCACTTTTATACCCATAATTCTTTCATTCACTTCTGGAAAAGACTTCTCTACAAATAAAAATCTTCGACCAAGCATCTCTACGACTGCATATCTTACAGATAGATCCAGTGTATTATACCTCTCCAAACGGGGTGCTATTAATCGAAGATAAAACGGCAAATTAGCATAGTCAGCTTCTCGAAGTATTAATTTTGCACCTTTTATCGAAACTTGGTTAGAAACTTCCTTAATAATATAGGGCCATCCTTCTTTCGTCACAAAAGTGTTCAAATTAATATCTGACAATTTATCTTCACAATAGGAGTATATTTCTTCGGGAATGAAAATAAGTCCTGGAATATCATAAATAATAGAAGTATTGCGCATTGTCAAATCATTCGGATCAAGAACAAAAGTGTAACTCTGTTCACCAAATCCTACTATATTGTGGAGATATCGGGACTCAAAACTATTCACATTTCGTAATTGAGGGACTCTTACTAATTGGTTTTTCTCTTCCAACTGTTGATTCACCCTTCTAAAAATATTAAAATTCTCTCTTGCTACTGTAGCAATAGGGATATAAGATAATAATAATATTAGAGCACATGTAAAGGATAAAAACTTCTTATACCTTAACGGTTCGTATGAACTAATAAGATGCAATAGCATAATAAGTGAAAGAACTTCGGTCGCATAATTGATACGTCCACCATATCGAGCATCAACAAACAGAATAGCCACTGACACTATCATAGCCGAAAAGACTAAAATGTGTTGCATCAAGAATTGTTTTGCATCAGAACTGTTTTTTCTATAAGAATAAATAAACAATATTATAAAGAACCAAAATATGCGCAGGGTAAAGAACAATGAATAAACGCCCGCTACCAGTCTTTTCAGAAAATACATCATGTCTATTCCACTTTCAAGATGCAAACGTCTCTGGGTCCCAGGAGCAAAAACCAATAATAATGTACCAATTATAAATGCTATAGTTATTGGTAAGGCTGCGGTATTAAACAAATGCTTCCTTTCTATATAAAGATATACTAACAACCCAAATGACAATGATAGCGAAAAGGCCTCATGACACATAGCCACGATTAGTGAAAATGGACATATCCATAAAAGATGTAGAGATGGTGATTTTTTTGAATATCGTCTGAATATGAACAAGAATAAGATTATTAATGTAGATGCCCACAAATAATCAATACTACCAGTTAACCACAAATGAGTTTGTCCGAATACAGGTATAAAAAAGAAAACAAGAAATACTGACAGGATGATGGCGAAAGCACTCTGTCTGTGGAATGTATATTTTACTAATAAACAAATAGTTATACAGAACACGATTCCATTGCATATATTATACAAGTCTTTTCCTAACACTGCATCAAAAAGTTGCACCAAAAACATAACTGGCACACGACCATGTTGGACAAAATAGTGGTTATACTGAGAAACGAAACAATCCATAACAGAATGAATTGGATGTCCATTCTCTCCAAAAACAAACATATAAGCAATATCATCTCCAATATCAGTTGGTGTATAATAGGTTAGCAGCCATAACAACCCAAATAATATAAAATATAGCAAATAAATCTTGTACTTTTTCATATTCTCGCTATCTAATCTACATTTATTTTATCCTTGATAATAAAAGTCGGGCGAGCTTTCACCTGATCAAAGATCTTCCCGATATATAATCCCAAGACACCCAAAAGAGATATCAGAATACCTGCTAATGCCCATACGGAGATCACCAGTGTGGTAAAACCACTCACGTCAGTGCCGTTCAGGATATAATCAAAGAGATAATATAAAGCCAGGCAAATGGCCACCAAGGTTACAAAAGTTCCAAAATGAAGGGCCAACCGCAAAGGTTTATTGGAGAAACCGATCATACTATCAGAAGTCACACTCAACAATTTTGCCAGCGTATAACCTGATGAACCTTCTGCTCTTGTGGAATGCTGAACGGGAAGATAGGCAATTCTGTATCCAACCCACTTGACCATCACTGGGAAATAGCGGATGGCGTCGCCCATTGACAAAACTGCATCTATCACCTGACGGCTGTATAGTCCGAACTCTGCTGCTGACTTATCCTGATAGGAATCCGTCATATAAGAAAAAACCTTGTTGAATAAAGTAGAGGATAGTTTTTTCAAGAATGTATCCTGACGTTCCAAACGCTGGGCAAAAACTGTATCATAACCTTCCATGGCCTTTTCATACAAACGGGGAATTTCTTCCGGCGGATTCTGAAGGTCACAATCTATGACTGCAATCCATTCTCCTTTAGCCACAGTCAGTCCTGCTGTTGTAGAATACTGCTGACCGAAATTACGGGAAAGGTTAACGCCCTTGATACGTCTGTCTTTCTCACACAGGTTTTTGATCTTTGTCCAGGAATCATCTGGTGAAGCATCATTCACCAATATGATTTCATATTCATCCGTAAAAGTGGATACAGACTTACTAATACGTGATACTAATTCTTCAAGCATCTTCTCTCCTTTATAAATAGGAGATACTACAGATAATAACATCTTGTTATAATTGATTATAGAATTCGTGAATCAACATAATTATCTTTTCCTGTTCTGCATCTGACAGCTCATAATACAAAGGTAGACGGACAAGACAATCTGCAAAATGATCGCAACATGGCAATTCGGGAATATTGCCTGCATGATGCTGCTGATAATAATCACTGAGATGCAGACTTAAGTAATGAAAAACAGCCAGGACACCATTCTGATTCATATAACTGATCAGATCTGTCCTTTCTTTCAGGTTTCTGCAAATCATATAGAACATATGAGCATTGTTCGTCGCATAATCAGGCATCTGAGGCAATAGGACATAACCTTTCTCCTCTAAATCTGCTAATTCTTTCTGATATCTGCTCCAGATCTGCACTCTTTTATGCTGTATATCATCCAGATTTTCAAGTTGAGCGAGTAAGAAAGCAGCATTGATTTCAGAGGGGAGAAAGCTCGATCCTGTATCCACCCACCCATATTTATTGACCATACCACGGAAAAACTCTGCACGGTTGGTGCCTTTCTCCCATATAATTTCTGCACGACGAATAAACCGCTCGTCATTTATAATCAGTAGACCTCCTTCGCCACCTGCAGTAACATTCTTTGTCTCATGGAAAGAAATACATCCCAAATGACCGATACCGCCTAAGGGCCTACCTTTATAGCATGAATCAATGGCCTGAGCAGCGTCCTCCACAACCAGAATATGATGACGAGTGGCAATTTCCATAATCTTGTCCATATCACAAGCATGTCCTGCATAGTGGACGACTACAATAACCTTCGTCCGATCGGTAATCAGCGTCTCGATTTTGTCTGCATCAATATTAGGATGATCTGGATAACTATCTGCAAAGACAATATTTGCACCAGCACGTACAAAAGCTAATGCTGACGATACAAAGGTATATGACGGACAGATAACCTCATCACCTGGTTGTATGTCACAAAGGATAGCAGCCATCTCCAAGGCATCTGTGCAAGAAGTCGTCAGCAAGCACTTTTGATAGCCATATTTCTGTTCAAAGAACTCCTGACATTTTTTTGTAAAGACACCATTGCCTGACAACTTACCAGTATATACAGCTTGATAAATATAATGTGCTTCTTTGCCCGTCAGGTAGGGTTTATTGAAATGAATCATATAAGTCAATGTATAATAATCACATCTAACACAAAGGCATAATTACATGATAGCCAAAGCGTTAGACAATTTACAAATCTTAAAATCAGTCAATAAGGGTATATCATCTGGAATCGATTCCCTTAAAATTTCTGCAAAGTTACGACTATTTTCGGAATCTACCAAAGAAAACAGAAAGTATTTATACTTTTTGTCATTGGCACCTACACTCAAAAATGAAGGAAAGATAATTGCAAAATAAAAAAACGCTGCGGAAATTTCCCGCAGCGTTAATTTAGACTTTATTTGCATTAAATGAATATACAACGTCACAACTGACATTTATTAACATTTGGGGGTGGAAGACATGAATCTTTTAGAAACGTTAACTTCTGCATCAGTTCATCCGCATACCAATCGATCCTAATATCATAAGAAAAATCAAGCACCGCAGCAGAAAAATAAGTTGCCGCAATTTCAAAACGAACACCTAACATATCAAATAATTGAGAAGGCACACGTAATCTGCATATCATAACATCTGGAAACAAAGATTCATAATCTATTTCATCTCGAGGATGTACTTTTATGACCATATCTTTGTGAGGATACTTATTTATTAAAGCGACCATGTATTCCTTATTCTCTTCAATAGTCAAATATGGCATAAACGGTTGAGTAAAAACAATAATTCTTTTTGATTTAAGCAACTGTAAATCAGAAGAGCAAATACCATAGAGCCTCAAAACCAAATTTCTTTCGGTCTGCGTTTTCTTATTCCATGCATCAAATATGTTTAGAACTGTTACAGTTTTCCCTTTAAGAAAATTTATCGACTCATTATCTGTAACTAATGCCGAAAAACACAAGGTATTATTCCCATATGTATGGCCATATATTGGTCCAAGTAAAGTTCTATTTACAATCTCAGGTATTCGATGTTTCCATATCAGTTTCTTTTGTTCTGCCGGTACATGTGATAAAAAAATACCCACCATACCTGGACTTTCCGCCACTAGAGTATAAGGATGCCGACCTATCAGCAATTGTAGCATAGCCGTGTGGTCTTGACAAAAAATACGCGTTTTTTTATTTATCCTTGGGATAAAAAGCCACTTATAAAATTTAGAAATAATCCACTTCTTTGGAACAAAAAAACACTTAGATTCCTTGTATTTGGGGACAAAACATTTATTAGTAAAATTCTTTGCAATATCTTTAGGAAACGTTTCTGAGAAAACAAAAAAAGTATTATCAATATCCTCTTCTGAGGAAATACTCAAAAACAACAGCAACGAATAAGGGCTAGAAAAGAAACAAACAATAGGGTATTTTTTTCGTTTAAATAAAAGCAATCTCATTAGACAAAATTCTTTAATTTAAGTAATAATTCCTTTTTTAGCGAATCTGAAAGTACTAAAAAATAGCAACCAACACAAAAAAACAAAGTATTAAATAAAATTATGATTAGCAATCGTAAGAATCCCGAGTTCAGAAATAAGCATATCACCCAGATAATAGCAAAACAACTTAAGAAAATTATAAGGACAGGAGAAAAACCTCTCATAAGTAATTTATTCAAATTTAATTCTGGTATATTTCTTTTCATTAAGAAAAAATGAATAATAAAAATCAAAATATTAATAAAAACATATGGATAGAACACCCATTCAGGGGTCAATCCATATAAAAGGAATAAATATGAGATTATTATTGACAAAACACTAAAAACACTAATACATAATTGAGAATACTTAATATGACCTGTTGCCCCAATAATTGTACATTCAAAACCAAAATTATTAGCAAGAAAAGATGCCATAAGTATTATTCGAACAAAAGGAACTGTATATTTGGGCACATCTACCAGCCATAAGTTCAGTACATAATCACACTCAACAAAAATAGGAATTCCTACAAATAAAAATAATAGATTTGAAATTGCGAATGCTTCTTCAATTAACAATTGCATACGAGAATAATTCTTTTCAGCATAGCAAGTCACTATTTGTGGTCGGAATGGAGCTAAAACATTATAAGCGAATCCCGAAATTACAGATTGGACAGTATTAGCCAAACCTGCTGCAGCATTAACTATTGTACCAAAAAAAACATTCAACAACATAATCCGTCCTTGATCAGAAAACGTACCAGATAAACAAGCTACTAATCGCCATCCAGAAAAAGACAACATTGGGAACAAAAACTCTCTTTTGTAAAGTGGAATGAAAGAGATCTCACAAAAACGTCTTTTAGAATAAGAAACATAAATAAACAATGACAGTAGCGATATTAAACATAAAAGTAATGAATATAGGATCAATTTATCCATATTGACAACCAACAGAACATATACAATTATTAACTTTAAAATAACAACCAATATTTCAACATATGCATATAAAGAAAAATGTTCATGAGCAATAATGCACGCATGAAAAGGACCTTGTATAATTCCTATGCACATAGACAATATGGACAACTGCAGAATTACATGAGCTGCAAATAATCTTTCTTCTGGTATTACTAATTTATTAACCAACATCCAAACACCCATCGTTTCACAAAGAAAGAAAACAGAAGCAGCAATAATAAGATGGGACAACAAAGCAGTTCTAAATGTATTATTTAAATAACGTACATCTTTTAACCCCATAGCATAATTTATAAATCGAGAAGTTGATCCTCCAAGAACATTGTTTAAAAAAGAAAACATTATTGTAACTCCTCCAACCAATGTATAAACTCCATAATCAGAAACCCCTAAGACCTGCAATACAATACGAGATGTATACAATGAGACAATCATTGAAACAAACATTCTAATATAAATAACAATTGTATTGCTGGCAATTCTTTTATTCCTTTCGTCCATTATCCAATAAAGACATTTATATAATTCTTTTCAACAAATAGATATTATTTAATTATATAAACTTCATCTAGTTATACTATTTAAATAATTAAATTCAAAAACGCGGTATTTTATTCAGCGGTAACTTTAGAAATTAATAGAGCCATATCATCATCATAAAATTTGTTTGTTCTATTGTAATTTTTTCCACGTTTACCTAATATCCTAACAAATTTTTTTAAAATAGCTAGAATATAACCAAAAATGTACCAATGTTGCATATTAGAAATCCTTTCTCGTTCATCCATATAAGAGGTCAACCACAAATTCGCAATCATATCATTATGATAATAATTTTTAAATTTCATCATATCGATCTTCAAATTACAATCTTTCTGAATATTATCATATGTTATTGGGAGTTCTATAGTCCCCCAATGTTCTTGAGTAGCATTTTCACGATAATTAAAGCCTTTATTTGACAAATAGAATTTTCCTGCCTTTAATGTTTCGATACATAATATTATCTCTATGAAATTGCCATTTAGAAATGAACATCTGTCTAATATCTGAAATGACTTCAAAATAACAGATCTTCTATACAAAGACCATAATATATTTTGATAATTCTCTGCAACATACTTTACGTAATCATTTTCACTCAAAAAACATTCTTTCATTATATTAGCTAGTCCATTCGAACTTTCCAAACAAACAAAAGAGCCATCAAAGGGTTTCATAAACTTTAGCTGTCTGCCTATTCCAGCAGCATATTGTTCGTCTTCTTCAAGCGCACTCAAACATTCTAATAATGTTGAAATCTTTATAAAGTCATCATCTGGCGACAATGCATAATATTCTGCAGCTGTTTCATTGAGCACATCAAGTATCTTCTCATAAAAACTGGATTGGGGAACCCATCGATAAATGATATTCCCAACATTCTCTACATCTGCTTTTTCTTTACTTGAATCACAAATATACACCTTACAAGGAAAAGATGAATAGTATTCCACAACCCTGCATAAATATTCCCTTCTATTATATGTAGGGATAATCATTACCAAGTTATCTAACATAATTTGAACAATATCCTAATACCCAACTACCAAATTTGTTTTTATCGTTTCTCATTCGATACCAAGAAATAATAATATTCCCTTCTCAACATTAACGTCTGCTTTCCATCCAGGAACAGGTATACCTTTCCATGGCACCATTACCTCTCGATCTCGATAAGGCCTTCCTCCCCATTCAATATTCAGATTACGACCTGACACTTCTACAAACATGCGTGCCAGATCTTTCAGAGGAATTTGTTTACCGGAAGTAAGCACATATTCTGTTTCTAATTCAATATCTGATATCAATAATTCAACAAGTCTTTTAAAGCCTGTTATAACATCAGATATGTAAAGTAAATCTATCAATTGTTCCCCTGGTGACATTTTTAGTACATGCCCGCTCTCTGAATAGTCCTTAAACAATTTGAAGATTTTTCTGCGTGTATCATTAGGGCCATATGTATCACAAAGTTTAAGTGTACAGAAATGAATACCAAAAACATCTGTATAATATTTAGCCATATCAATAAATGCCTGTTTGCTGGCTGCATAGAGATTTACAGGATTATACACCGTCCCCTTTGCATTATAGTTCTGCCAAATACTGCCTGTATTCAGGAACCATTTTACACAACCTGCCATGGAAGAAGCCTCTAAAACAGCAGTCCCAAAATAAACATTTGAAAAAACCAAATCTTTTACTTGTTCAGGAGTATGTACAGTTAAATACAATGATGCAAGATGAATAACACCATCAATCTGATGCTTTTTTATATAAGAAGCCAACCGAGGGATATTATCCGTCATGACACAACCAGGAAGATTGAGTTTTTCCGGATCTCCCTCAAATTGACCTAATATAAATAAATTATGTTCTTTGCGCAGTTCTCTTGTAAGGTTCGTCCCTATAAAACCTGTTGCGCCTGTTACTAATATATTCATTATTTTAGAATGGTGAGTTAAATTCTTTAAGTGACGGAAATGTCAAATCACGACCAGAAACTATCGGATTATTAATACCCCAGTCAAAATCAATCGAATCTTGGTCTATGCCGCAGTCACATTCTCTATTATAGCATGACGTCTGCGCATAATTTACAATAGTATTATCCTCTAATGAGAGAAAACCATGTGCAAAGCCTTTGGGTATATATAGATATTGTGCCTTCTTGTCATCTAACTCTATTGAAAAACACCTTCCATATGTTGGCGATAATTTACGAATATCGACAACCACATCTAAGATTTTACCAAAACTTACATAAACAACTTTCACATGATCATAGGGTGGTATCTGAAAATGCATTCCACGACGTACTCCCTTTCTATTTAAAGAATAATATAACTCTTTAAAATCAGTATCTAAGCCATTCTCTTCAAAAAAATCAAAATTGAAGAGCTTCTGAAAGCCTCCGCGTTTATCTTGGTAATTATTCGTTTCCAAAATGAGTAACCCCTCAAGAGGTGTTTTGAGAATTTTCATTTTCCAATAAAATGACTGATCTGTTCTACACAAAGATTATAGACATTCTCCTGCTGGTATCGCTTATACCAATCAGCTGTCAATTGGCAACACTGCTCGATATTAGTGTGAGGCTCCCATCCTAACTGGAACTTGGCCTTACTGATATCCAGCATCAGGAGATTGGCCTCATGAAGGGCATTGGGATCTGAGACATCCTTGAGTTCTCCTCGGCCATAGTATTGGGTAAGCATGGTAGCCACCTCCCAGACTGGTGTGATGCTCTCTGTGCGAGGACCAAAGTTCCAACCTTCACAGTATTTGGCAGGTTCTTCCAACATCTTTGATGCAAGGAGCATATAGCCACTGAGAGGCTCCAAGACATGTTGCCAAGGACGAATCGCTTTAGGGCTTCTGATTTCTATGGGTTTATCAGTCTCCAAAGCACGAATGCAATCTGGAACAATACGATCTTTAGCCCAATCACCGCCACCTACGACATTACCTGCACGCACACTAGCAATGGAAACATGATGTTTCTTGCCATAATCTGCGGGATTAAAGAAACTCCTACGCCATGAGTTGATGGCTATTTCTGCAGCGCCTTTTGATGATGAGTACGGATCATAGCCTCCCATGGGCTCGTTTTCACGGTAGCCCCAAATCTGCTCGCGGTTTTCGTAACACTTATCCGTGGTAATCATCACAACCACTTTCACAGAATCAGTTACACGAACAGCCTCCATAATATTGATAGACCCCATCACATTGGTCTCATAGGTTTCTACAGGTATCTCATAGCTAAGGCGAACCAAAGGTTGGGCTGCCAGATGGAAGACAATCTCTGGCTGATATTCTGCAAAGATTTCTTTCATCTTCATGCCGTCACGGATATCTGTTCTGATATCAGCTTTGATCTTCTGGCCAATACCAGAAAGAACAAAGTTGTCTTTCTCGCAGTATGGCTCTAAACCTACACCAACAACTTCTGCACCCAGTTCATGGAGCCAGATGCTCAACCACGAGCCCTTGAAACCTGTATGTCCTGTAACTAAGACACGCTTTCCTCTGAAAGCACCGTTGAAGATATCGATATTCATGACTTGGTGGCGACAAAAGCCTTGATGGTATCAATCATATATTGAAGTTTCTCTGGGGTCATGCCTGGATAAAGTCCCAACCAGAAGGAATCACGCATGATACTATCTGTGACAGGAAGTGAACCGCCCACCACCCGATAGTCCTGGTTCTCAATATACTGCTCGAAAGCAGGATGACGCAACAAGTTACCGGCAAAGAGGTTGCGGGTCTGCACCTTATGATCCTCCAGATATCTGGTCAGTTCATTGCGGGTATAACCTGCATCAGGTTTTACCGTGATGAAGAAACCGAACCATGAAGGCTTTGAATTCTTCTGTGGTTCAGGAAGCAGCAAACCCTTGACATCTTTCAGCCCGTCGTACATGGTCTGATAGTTCTCTCTTCTGCGCTGCACGATAAAGTCAAGCTTCTCCAACTGCGCACAACCAATAGCGGCCTGTAGGTCTGTTGCCTTCAGGTTATAACCCAGGTGACTATAGACATATTTGTGATCATAACCCTGTGGAAGTTGGCCAAACTGGCCTGTAAAACGACAGCCACAAGTGTTATCGACACCACCGACACACCAGCAGTCACGTCCCCAATCTCTGTAGGAGTTCACGTATTTATGCAATTCTGGGTTGTTCGTATAGACAGCACCACCCTCGCCCATTGTCATGTGGTGAGGGGGATAGAAGGAGCTTGTTCCAATATCACCGATCGTTCCTGTCTTTTTCCATTCACCATCAATCAAGTATTCTGAACCCAGGGCATCACAGTTGTCCTCTACCAACCAAAGGTTATGCTTCTTACAGAAGTCAACCACCACCTGCAGATTGAACGGATTACCAAGTGAGTGAGCAATCATGACGGCTTTGGTCTTTGGAGAGAGCGCATTTTCCAACTGCGTGGTATCAATATTGCTCTCCTCAACGCTCATATCCACAAACACAGGTATAGCTCCATATTGAACAATACAAGCCACAGTGGTGGGGAAGCCTGCAGCCACTGTAATCACCTCGTCACCACGTTTGATCTGACGCTCCTTTAGTTCTGGAGCAGTCAGTGCATTAAATGCCAGGAGATTGGCAGAAGATCCCGAATTACAAAGGGAGCAATACTTCACACCCAACCATTTGGCCAGGCGCGTTTCAAACTTATGGGCCCAAGGACCTGCTGTCAACCAGAAATCCAAGGAAGCATCCACAAGGTTCACCATCTCCTCATCATCGAAGTAACGACCGCCATAGTTCACACGGGTCTTTCCAGCCTCAAATGCAGGCTGAGGAGCATGTACCTCCCGATAATACTCACGAGTGAGTTCGAGTATCTGTTTCTTTAAATCTTCTTTCTTTGACATATCTCAAATTCCTATGCTTTACTTATTTGGTACAATTCTTTCCCATTTCTTCCAAGGTGCTTTACCTTCTTTCAACAATCTCTCTAGCATATCCCGTTCACGGACATTATCCATACACTGCCAGAAACCTTCGTGAATGTAAGACATTAGTTCGCCTTCCTGAGCCAGTGTTTCCAATGGCTGACGCTCAAATACCGTGTCATCACCATCAATCAGATCAAATATCTCCGGTTGCAACACCATATAGCCTGCATTAATAGGTGCACCATCTACCAAGTTTTTCTCACGGAAAGACTTGACGGCATTATCACCACCAATATCAAGGATGCCCTTTTCCTGCTTCATCTTGACGGCTGTCAGGGTTGCTAACTTACCATGAGACTGATGGAACGCCAAGAGTTTATTGATATCCACATCACAGACACCATCACCATACGTCATAAAGAAGGGCTCTTTGCCTACATATTTCTGGATGCGCTTGATGCGACCACCTGTCATTGTATTATAGCCGGTATCCACCACGGTCACCTTCCAAGGCTCCAGATGGCCCTCATGAACAGTCATCTCATTTTGTCCCTGGCGGAAATCAAAGCTAATATCAGAGTTATGAATGAAATAGTTAGCAAACCACTCCTTGATGTATTCTTGCTTGTAACCCGCGCAGATGATAAACTCGTTATGCCCATAATAGGCATACTCCTTCATGATATGCCAAAGTATCGGCATACCACCAATCTCAATCATGGGTTTCGGTTTGAACACTGACTCCTCACTGATACGAGAGCCAAATCCACCAGCTAATAAAACAACTTGCATGTTAGGTTAAAATCTAAATGGACTATCGAAATCTTTGAATAAAGGATGCTTAGTATCCTTGTCACTCAATATGGCCTTCTCTGTCGGGATTCTCCAGTCAATCCCTAACGAATCATCTAAAATGGAAATACCGCCATCAGCCTCGGGATGATAGAACTCATCACACTTGTATTGGAAGACGGCCGTCTCAGAAAGAACAGCAAAACCATGGGCAAAACCTTTTGGGATGAAAAACTGGCGATGATTATCCTCAGTCAGCTCCACGGCTACATGCTGACCATAGGTCGGACTCCCCTTACGGATATCGACTGCTACATCCAACACGGCACCTTTGACACAGCGCACCAATTTGCTCTGGGTAAAGGGCGGGCGCTGGAAATGTAAGCCACGCATCACACCATAGGATGATTTACTCTCATTGTCCTGGACGAAGACAACCTTTCCAACCTTCTCGTCAAATTCCCTTTGGGAGAATGACTCAAAGAAGTAACCTCGCGCATCTTCAAACAGGCGGGGTTCAATCACAAATACACCATCAATGGCTGTTTTAAGTACTTCCATAAATATTTAGGCAAATAAATCACTACTAACGCGCGGGCATAACAGACTTATAGCCAAAACGTTAGACTTCGTTTAATTTGAAAAATTAACCAAAAAGGGTCCTATTTTGAGAATCGATTCCCTTTTGATTCTGCAAAAGTACTATTTTTTTTTTAATAAACCATAAAATCTGCCTTAATTTTGCAGATTTTATGGTTTTATGTTAGGAGAGGCCAAGAAGCGGCTTCAGTTGCTTCTCTTTGGAAAGTGCATAAATGGTGGTTCCTAAGGCAGCCAAGAAGAGACAAACAACCACAATGACATCCCTCTTAGGACTAGAAGGTCCTAATGGAACGGTAGCAGACTGGATCGTCGCAAAAGAAGGCGTCGTTTCCTGAACTTTGGCTTTAGCGGCCAGCACTTGGGCGCTGGTTGCCGTATAATTGTTATACTGCAACTGCATCTCGTTTTCCAGGTCATTTTGTTTCTGCATGGCCGAGAGCAGATACATTTCCTGGTTGGCATCCACATACTCGGAATAAAGCAAACGGGCACGTTCGTAGTCCTTCTTGGCCTGTTTATTTAACTTCAGCGCATAATCCAAATCATAACGTGCTTTTTTTGTCCGATAATTTGTAATAAAATCTTGCAAACGATTCCTTACCGAATCTGCCAATAGAGCCACCACATAAGCGTCTTGGGCTTTTACCTCTATGGTGATCAAACCCGTCTTCTTATCTATCTTACACTGTACGTTTTCAATCGCTAAATCTGCGATTCGTGCCTGTTCACCTGTCAGCTCGAAGGTATTCACCAAAGTATCCTTTTTGGGCTTGGGTGCTCTCAGACCAAAGCAATCCTCCCACCAAGGCACTCGCCACTCATATTTCAGATAATCATAATAAGTCATGGTCTTTTTATCTTCCTTCCGCTTTACTTTAATAGGGAACAAGGAGGTTTTAAAGTCCACACTTTTCATCATATCAGGATAAACTGATGGCGTAATGGCATCCCCTCCTTGGGAGCCACCACCGATATTCACACCAAACGACGAGGCTAAAGCAGCCAAACCGCCTAAATTACTGCTTCCACCACCTGTTTCCGGGGCTAACAGAATCTTACAATTGTAAGTCTTCGGCAATGAGAAACCTATGATTAATGCTAACACAAAAGCAATACCCAGTGTCTTGTAATAAAGCTTCTTATATTTTTTGATGGCTGCCCAAATGGCACCAAAGTCGATGGACGCCTCAGATTTTTGTACAATCTTCTTCTGATTATCTTCCATATCTATGTTGCGTTTAGAAAGACTTGATCAAATTCGTCACGGTTGCGATCATGGTCACCATCGTTGCCAGTGACGTACCGAGCGATGCAATCATGGCTATGTTCTGGTTGGCTGAGCGTGTCTTGTTGGGCACGATGATTTCACAGCCTGGCTCTATCTTGCCTTTGCTGACCTTAGAAACAAGACCATTCTGATAAAGAATATATGCCTTAGAACGTTTGGCACCATTGCCATAGCCGCCAGCCTTGTTGATATACCACTTATAGGGTTTGCCTTCCATATAGGCCACCGTGTTCGGATGCATCACGTTACCATTGATCTTAACGGTTCCTGAATATTCGGGGACGACAAGACGATCGCCTTCACGGAGGACGACATCATAGTCGCTGCCCGGGTTCGCCAAAGCCTTGTCGAGTTCGATACCCACATAATAGACGGTATCCTGTCCCATCTTACTGGCATCCAAGCCTGAACCGCCCTGT